>PPYE01661663.1_pt1 | contig 75050 bp, 67 predicted proteins | sample 1559881 | NCBI WGS metagenome assembly PPYE01 (sample SAMN08240022, study PRJNA423297) | Human gut metagenome, whole genome shotgun sequencing project. | reverse complement strand
TATATGATCACATCTGCTTCTTCCAGATATTTTTTTCCTCTGACTGTAATAAGATCCGGTGCTCCCGGTCCTGCTCCTACAAAATGTATCATTCTTTTTCTCCTTTAGCGATTTTTTTGATCAGTTCTGACGCATTGGCCGTCTGTCCCAGGTAACCATACTCATTGGAAAAAATCACAGCCCCCAGAAGGATCTGATGGTAGGACCGATGATCCAGATAAAACTGGATCTTCTCCAGTATCACTTTCATAGCCTTTTCCATCAGATCATATTTTTTTAAAACAGAAAGCGCTTCGTCAGTGGTATTACACTGCAGGATCTCCTGCGCACATGCAAGACTGCCCCCCGCACGGACAGCTGCCGCACAAAAAACCTCCATTCTTCCATCCGCACTGTGAGAATGGGTGTTCATGATCCCTGCCGCAACCTTAATAAATTTTCCGATATGAGCAACAAAAAGAATACCTTTTGCTCCCATATCCACAGCCATATCTATGGTCTCTCCCACATAATTGCTGCATTTCATATTTTTTTCAAAAGGGAGCTCCATATGCTCTCTTAAAAAATCCGCACCATAATTGCCCGGCGTCACCAGAAGATATTCCTCTTTCATGGCAATGCGCTGGCTCATTTCCACCCGGATACTGTCGATCAGTGCCTTTTCACTCATAGGCTCCACGATCCCCGAGGTTCCCAGAATGGAAATCCCTCCCACAATGCCAAGTCTTGGGTTAAACGTCTTTTTGGCAACGTTCTCTCCTTCCGGTACCGATATGGTGACCTTCAGTCTGCCTTCAAAATCAAACCTGTCTGCGGCCTCCTCCACAGACTTCAGGATCATAGCCTTTGGCACAGGATTAATGGCAGCCTCACCAATGGGCTGCTTCAGACCGGGTTTGGTCACCCGACCAACTCCAGCTCCCCCGTCAATCAGGATACGGTTTGTATCGTCCGGCAATTCTGTCATTTTTCCCACCCGGGCATATACAAGACCATAAACTTCCTCCTTATTTCCGTTCATTATTATATAATTTTGACAGAAAAATGTCAATTTATCTGGCGGTTTCAGACAAATAAAAAAGCCATGCCCTCTTTTTTTGCACAGCTTTTTCAAAATTCTAAAATACCAAGCTACAAAACTTCTCCTGCTTTCAACGGGCGGTCAGATTCAACAAATGGCATGCAGCACTGTGGCCAGGTGCTATTTCTGCCATACGCGGTGCTTCTTTTTTGCAAACATCCATACGATACCCGCATCTTTCCTGAAAAGGACAGCCTTTTGGAAGATCCAGAGGACTGGGCGGTTCGCTTTCAATACTCTCAATTGGCCTGGAATAATCCATATGAATATCAAATATAGAACCCATAAGAGCTTTCGTATATGGATGCACTGCTTTTGTGTTTAATTCATGTCCGGGTATTTCCTCTACTACATTCCCCAGATACATAACTGCCACCTGATGAGCGACAGACTGTACCAGTGCAATATCATGACAGATGAAACCAATCGTAATATTTTTTTCTCTTTGGAGCTTTGTAATCAATTCAATTATGGTTTTCTGAACTGAAACGTCTAAAGCCGCAGTAGCTTCATCCAGAATGATGATTTCCGGTTCTAATGCAAGCGCTCTCGCAATTGCAACTCTCTGCCTCTGTCCTCCGCTTAAACTATGCGGATAGCGGTCCATGTATTCGCCCGGCAATTCTACCATCTCCAAAAGCTTTCGGCATACTTCTGTTTTTTCTGATTTTCGTATTTTTCCAAAATTTAGCAATGGTTCACAGACAATGTCACGGATTTTCATTTTGGGGTGAAAAGACGAGGCCGGATCCTGAAAAACCATCTGAATATGTTTCCGGTGCTGTCTCAGTTTTTCTCCTTTTAATTTGGTGATATCCGTACCACGATATAAAATCTGTCCTTCGGTAGGCGTATCCAGTGAAACAAGCAATTTCATAAATGTACTTTTTCCACAGCCGGATTCTCCTACCAGGCCAAGCGTTTTTCCTTTATACATTTTCAGATTTACATCATTATTCGCCAGAAGAAAACGTCCGTCTGCAGCAGGAAACTTTTTCGTCACATGTTTTGCTTCAAGTATTACTTCGCTTTTTTCAGACATACCGTTCACCTCCAAGAGAAGGAACCGCCTTTAATAATTTTTTGGTATACTCATTAACCGAACTGTTCAGGATATATTCCCTGGTTCCCTGATCTTCTATTTTTCCATTTTTCATAACAATAAGATAATCCGACATATAGGCTGCCACTCCCAGATTATGCGTTACCATAAGGATTCCCGTATGATAATTGTCTCTAAGCTGCACCATCTGCCGTACGATTTGTGCCTGTGTCGTAACGTCCAAAGCGGAAGTAGGCTCGTCTGCCAGAAGCAGTTTAGGCTGATAAGTCATCCCCATAGCGATTCCGACACGCTGTCTCATACCTCCCGACAGCTGAAAAGAATAGGAATCCATAATATGATCCGCAGAAGGCAGCCGCATGCGTTCCAGCATTCTGGTTCCCTTATCCCATGCTTCTTTTTTAGAAATTTTTTCATGAGTCAGAATATATTCTGTAAAAATATGACCGATCTTTTTTGTGGGATTCATCATTGCTCCACTGTCCTGAAAAATCATAGAAATATCAGATCCCCTCAGTTTTCTCCACTGGTTCTGCGTATAGGACAGCAGATCAGCTCCTTCAAACAGAATCTGTCCGCCCGTAACCTTTCCGCCTCCTGGAAGAAGTCCTAAGATTGCCCGAATCACTGTTGTTTTACCGCTTCCCGACTCTCCTACCAGTGACACGATCTGTCCTGATTTCATATCCAGATTAAAGTTTTTGACTGTGGGAACATTTTTATATGAAATTGTTACATCTGTCAGCTTCAGCATATCCATCTCCCCCTACTCATCTCTTGGATCCAGAATATCACGAATAGAATCTCCCAGCATATTAAATACAACGACAACGACAAAAATCGCCAGTCCCGGAAAAATCATCATCCACGGAGCGGTCTGCATACACGCTCTCCCTTCATTCAGCATATATCCCCACTCAGGCGCAGGAGGCAAAGCACCAAAGCCCAAAAAAGACATGGCAGCCAGTTCCAGCATCATAGAGCCAATATCCGTTGCCGCCGTGACAAGCAAAGTAGGAAGTGCATTAGGAAGCATATAGCGAAAAAGTATATGGGAAGTTTTTGATCCAGTGACAACGGCTGCTGATACATAGTCGCAATTCCGTATCTTAAGCACAAGGCTTCTGGCCAGCCGGGCGTATTTTGTCCAGCTTACCGCCACGATCGCTATGATCGCATTTTTGATACTGGCTCCCATGATACCGGCAACTGCCAGAGCAAGTACCAGCCCCGGAAAGGCAAGCATCATATCTGCAATTCGCATGATCACGGCATCTACCCATCCTCCGAAATACCCGGCTGTAATTCCTGTAATTGTTCCAACAATAAGAATCAAAGCAACCACTGCAAAGGTAGAGCTCAAAGACACACGCGCACCATAAATGACCCTTGTGAAAATATCGCGTCCCATTTTATCTGTTCCAAAAATATGTTCTTTCGAAGGCGGAAGCAGTGCATCTGCCAGAACGCCTTTCACCGGATCTGCTCCGCCTGTTACCAACGGGGCAAAAATTGCCGTCAGAATAATCAGAGCTGCCAAAACAGAAAATATGACAAAAGTTTTGTTCTGTAAGAAAACATTCTTTTTTTTCATAGCATTACTCCTTTAACCGCATCCGGGGATCAATATACCGATATGAGACGTCTACAAGCAGATTAATTACCATATAGATCAAAGCCATCCATAATACATATCCCTGGATCAGGTTATAATCACTGGATGTGATTGCGGAAACAGCCAGATTTCCCAGTCCCGGATAAGAAAAAATAACCTCTACCACACTGGTTCCGCCTAGAAGAGAACCAATGGAAAGTCCAAACATGGTGGTAAGCGGAAGCAGAGAATTAGGAAAGACATTGCACCAGATAATGCGGCTTTTTTTAATTCCACGTGCTTCTGCTCCAATTACATAGTCCTGACTCAATTCATCAAGAACGGCAGTTCTTACCTGTCTGGTATATTTAGCTGACATAGCAATCGCAAGCGTCAGCGCCGGAAGAAATAAACTCTTAAAATCACCTGATGAACTGATAACCGGAAACGCATGAATGTAAACGCAAAATGCAAGCATCAAAAGAAGCCCCATCCAAAAGTTTGGTATGGAACATCCTAGAAAAGTAAGCGCCCTGATCACGTAATCCATCCATTTATCTTTATAGATTGCTGATATAAGACCAAGGGGCACGGAAATCAGCAGCATCAAAAACATAGACATAAGAGTCAGTTTTAACGTTGGCCATAATCTTGAAAGAAGAAGTTCTGTAACCGGTTTATTTAAGCTGTAGGATTTTCCGAAATCTCCTTTCACACAATTGGTAAGCCACCTTGTATACTGTACGAAAAACGGATCATTCAGCCCTAATTCTTCCCTTGTCTCCTCGATCATTTCTTCTGTGGGCATGACACCTGTTGCAGTATACATGTTCCGTACAGGATCTCCCGGAGACATAAATGTCAATGCAAAAGTAATAAAACTTATACCAATTAAAACTATAACAATCTGCAAAAGACGTTTTAAAATCTGTTTTTTATTCAAAAGGACTCTCCTTCCTGCCGAAAATCTCTTTTGCCTCACGCTTTCCCAAGGCAAAAGAGATTTTATAAATTACAGTTTTTATTTTGCCGGAACAATCTCTGTTGACAGCCAGTAATAATCTGCCGTATGGATTTTGGCAGAAGCAACTTCTTTTGAATATATCATAGATGAGTTATAGTATCCTTCAACAAGAATCGCCGCATCATCGATCAGAATCTGCTGCATGTCAAAAATAAGCTGTTCACGTTTTGCAGGGTCCATTTCACCTTTCAGCTGCTCAAATAATTTGTCATATTCCGGATTGGAGTACGCACAGTAAGTACTCTCTGTTGCCCAGTTTGCCAGAAAAGCAAGAGGATCTCCCGTGCCAACTGTCATCCAGTTATTGTTATTCAGATCATAATCCAGTGCCGCAAGCTTGCTCCACTGATCATCAGAACTTCCATACTCAGGAACAACTCCAATACCGATTTCCGCAAGATACTGCGTATTTGCATCTGCAAGATCATTTAAAAGTCTGTTTTCGTAAGAAATATATCTGAGTTGTATATTTTCCCCGTCCAACTCACGAATACCGTCTCCGTCTGTATCTACGATTCCTTCTTCATCAAGCAGCTGATTTGCCTTATCCGGATCATATTCATATGGGTTCTTCAAATTTTCATAACCATATGATAACGCAGACGGCAGTACAGAAAATCCCGGCGTATAAAGACCACCTATGGTTTTAGAATTGCAGATTCCTTCTGTATCGATCGCCATAAGGATTGCCTGACGAAGAGTTTTATTTTCAAGGATGCCGTCAAAATTCATCCATGTGAAACCGCAGCGCACACCCGAAGCAATATCAACAGTAAAATCTTTGCTGTCCTGAAAGTTCTGGATATCAGCAACATTTGTAATATTCTCAACCAGATCCACCTGACCGCTCTGAAGCGCCATTGTCTTTGCGGAATTATCTCCCATAAACATAAGATTCACTTTATCATAGGGAACATCCTCAGGATAATTTTCATTTGCCACAAGAGTATAACCGACACCTACGCCATTAAAGCTGTCAATTTTATAAGGTCCGGTTCCAATTATTCCATGATCGAAATCTTCAATATGTTCCACATCTGTAATCCCCATAGTAGGGTGACACAGCTGTCCCATCAGATTTGCATATGGCTTACTGGTTTTAATATTGATCGTATTGGCAGTATCATCCGCTGTAACAACTGCTTCAAATTCCAGATATTTTTCTGGTTTGGCAGAACCGGAAGGTCCCTCTTTTTTCAAGTACTCAAAGTATTCTTTTACCTTCGTAGGCGTCAGTTCACAACCATCGGAAAATTTCAGACCATCTTTTAATTTGATCGTCCAGTCCGTATGTTCGTCATTTACTTCATAACTTTCTGCCAGCCACGGTGTCACTTCCATGTTGTCATCAAATTTAAACAAAGCCTCCGTAATGCCATATCTCATCGCATTCCATCCGCTGTTTTCATCCAATGCACTGTTTACCATTCCGTCTGTATACATCGCACAGCCGAAGTTTAAGACGTTTTCTTTTGCAGCCTGTACCGTAACTCCAGAAAAAAGCATAGCTGCAGTAACTGCCAAAGCTGCTGTTCCCATGTATTTTCTCATAATTGTAATCCTTCCTAAAATATTTTTCACATATACTCAGCAAAATATGAATCAGCAGCCCAAAAAGGCAGATGCGAAATTGCATCTGCCACGAAACCCATGTTGATATAAAAAGAAACAACTTGTTTATAAATATTGTAAAAAACGGTAAAGTTGCAGTCTTAAACATCAGAATTTCCTGTCGTCCGCAAGAATCTCAACTAAAAATAAGCAGGTCTCCTGACTTAAGCGTCAACACCCTCAGCGCCTTCCCAGAATACATCCAGTGGCATTATGCTAAGGACTCGCTATCACAGTAACGGGATTGTATCGGATTCACACCGATTTCCCTTTTAATCAAAATAAGTAGATTATTTTGAACTTATTTCCGAACCATATGCTGGTTATATTGTTTCCAGTATATCATCAGACAACAATCATTGCAAGAAAAATATACTCGAATAATTTTGTATCATATTCTATATCACAATCAGGGGAATGATCATCCTCTGGCTCTTTTTTTGCGCATATTTACACAAGAACGAGTGTAGTACATACTGGTCATGATCCAAAGTACTGCAAGAAGTACGATTGCAAGCATTCCAGTATCAAACAGCAGATTTGACAGCATGGCCGCCACCAGAAGGATCGGAATTACCTTACTTAGAAACAGATACGTCCGATATGAGCTGTAATAGATCATTTCTTTTTCTGCCTCATCGCAGGATTCCATCCACTGTTCCTGAAACTTCACAGAAGACGGATCCGCATTGGAAAATTCCGGTCTGCTGCCCTGGATCACCTTCACATACCGCGCGAAAGGCCGTTTCCTCCGATCCTGAAATATAAGTTCTGGAATAACCAACGGAAGTAATAAGGATTGCCAGTGACATGGCAAAGTTACTTCCATTCACGCCCCAGGCTCCTATATATTCCTCCTGATATTCCAGTTCATCACATTCCTCATCTTCCGCATGGCGAAGCTTCTCTTCAATCTGCTTTATTTTTTTCAGCACAATCTCCCCAAACAGAATTCCCGATACGGTCACCAATACCACCAGCGGAATCATCGCAGACTGAACACTGCTGACAACCACTGCAAAAAACTGTCCCACTCTATCCGTCTGACCGCCAAACCAGCTCATAGCAAATCCCAATATTCCGCCGATCAGCATCCACATCAGCATTTTGAGTACAAATTTTATACTTGGACTTTTTCTCTTTCCGGTATTCATTACTCATCCTCCTCATAAACAAAAATATCCTCTACCGTTACCTGACATATCCTGGCAAGTTTCAGCGCAAGCGTTACAGACGGGGAATAATCTCCTCTTTCAATCAAACTGATGGTCTGTCGAGAGACTCCTGCCAGCTTCCCCATTTCTGTCTGATTCATTCCCAGCGCAGTCCGATGTTCCTTCAGTTTATTATATAAGGGCACATTCTCATCTCCTTTTTCTCTGTATAGATTCATGCATGATGACAAATTATTGTATGATAAACATAATTACAAAAGCCAGGGGTTGATCACAATCCCCTGGCTTTTATTTTAATAAATAATAATCGGATAACCACTGTCAATGGTCTGAAAAATTAATGCTGCCTGATCCTTTGGAAGATTGATGCAGCCATGGCTTCCTGCCCCCGTCTTATAGCGGTTTCCGCCAAAAGAGGACTGCCAGGAAGCGTCATGAAGCCCCTGTCCGTAAACAAAAGGCATCCAGTAAGTAACCTTTACGTTATATCCATACTGATCACTGGTCAGTTCAAACGGACTTGCCTTATAGGGAATGGGCCATGCGCCTCTGTAGGTTTCCCTTTCCGGAGTAGGCGCACCGCTGACAATGTCTGTCTCCGTCACAAGGGCTCCGTCCTTATAAAGCCACAGATGCTGGTTATCCAGACTGACCTCTATGTAGCTTCCGGCAAGGTCATCCCTTCCGTTTCTCTGAAAGCCACGGATTTCATATACCGGTTCTCTGGAAACTGCCGTACCGCTTTTCAGATCCTCCAGAAGCTGCTTCAGTTCCCCGTTCTGATCGATCCGGTAGCCATACTCATTTCCGGAAACCGTAATATCATTTCCGTAGGAGGTGCGGAAGGTACGGGGAACATAGATCGTATTATAATCTGCAGCCAGCTGTTCTACATAAGCCTTTACGGAAGCTTCATCCAGGCTGACCTTATCTCCCTGGATCCGGATCCAGGATTCTATGACAGAGCTGTCCAGAACCTGAGTTACCGTGCCAAAGGTGTAGGTTACCGTTGTACTGCGATATTTCTGAAGCTGATCGTTCAGACTTTTCAGCTTCTGCTCCATCTCCGGCGTTACCACAGTTTCCGGCTGTGCATATACAGCTGTTCCAAGAGAAATGCGGATTTCTCCGCCCAGAAGATCCTCCTGGAATGTATGAGCAAGCGTTTCATTCACATGGCTGATCAGCCGCTGCTCATCGATCTCATCACCCTGTACGTCTTTCGTAATAGAAAACGCCTTTTTCTGTTCATCATAGGCTATGGAAGCACTGACAGAAGCAGAGCGCTCTTTGTTATTAAAATGTGACGCAGAAAGAGCTGTCTGTTCCTGCTGTTCATCTTTCTGCACCTGATAACCAATCTTAAAATTCACTGGATGGGCAAAAATCTGCCTGTCTGCATCTCTTTCTTTTTTGATGGCATCCAGCTGTGCCTTCAGCACATTCTGATCCAGAGAATAACCCAGATCCTTCATGGTGATCCGATATATTTCTCCGCCGTCCTCCTGAAAACTGATCTCTCTGGAAGAAAACGTCTCCATGATCTTTTGTTCCGCCTTCTGGGCTGTAAGATGGGACACATTCATCCCATAAATCTTTATCTCACGCCCCAGCGTATTTTTGTCCACAATATGTATATACAGAAAAAAACCTGCCACCAGAAGCACCGCCGCCCCAATGCAGACTCCCAGTATGATCTTCAGTGTTTTTCTGCTCAGTCTTATTTTTTGTTTCATATACCATCCCTCTTTAAAAAAACTGCAGTCCCAGTACACCTGGTTCTGCAGTTTCCATTGTATAATAAGCACGCAAAAATCTGTAATTTTCATTTTCCCTTCCGGAATCTGTGTTTTCCCTCAGGGATCCCTGCTTATATGACTGTAAGACCGCTGCGAAGCCGTACAAGTTTTTCTCCCATAACAGGCTTCATCAGTGCAAAGGCTTCCTCTCCGGTACAGTGTCCGGTATAAAAGACCGTATCATAGCCAGCCAGTTCTCTGGCATTTTCAAGTATCGTTTCTGTTTCCTCTTCTGTGTAAGGTGTTTTCTTCATCATGTGAAAACCACTTACTACTCTGGTTGGAAGCTCCTGATACAGTTCCCGGTATTTATCCAGGATATTCAGAATCCCGTTGTGGGCGCATCCGGAGATCAGAACCCTTTCGTCTCCCTCCCGGATGACCAGACACTGTTCATGGGCAAAGGAATCCTGCTCTTCTTTTTCCCCCTCTTTTTTGGTCAGGGCAAAATTACTCTGTGGGTAACAGCGTCTTCCGGTAATGTCCGTAAAAAGAAACAGTTCCTCATCCAGAACAAGGTTCCCCTGGAGCAGCCTTACCTGCGGCAGCGTCAAAATTTTTTTATCAATGCCGATATACCGCTCTCCATGATAATAATCTCCGCCTGCCAGCTTCTGCATATAAATGGGGGCTGACGGGTTTAAATTTGAAAAAGCAAGGATCCCTCCGGAATGATCGTAATGCCCGTGGCTTAAAAACACTGCGTCTACATCCCTCAGATCAATTCCCAGCTTTTCAGCATTTTTAAGAAAACCGTCCGAGGATCCTGTATCCATCAGAAGCTTATGTTTTTCGGTTTCTATATACAGGGACAATCCATGTTCAAAAAGAAATTCCTCTGACCCGCTTGTATTTTCCATTAATGTGATGATTTTCATAAGTTCCCTCTTTTTTTCCGTTTTCGTAATCCTTCAGAGCCTCCAGAGCCTTCTTTGACATAGGGAACAGGATAAAGATATTAAACAGCGTCATAAGTCCCACACCTACATCTCCAAGATCCCACACCACGGTATAGGCAGCCAGACCTCCGATAAACAGCATGATCAGGGCAACGATCTTATATGCAGTCTGAGAGATCCAGTTGTCGCCAAACAGGTAGGCAACATTTGATCTCGCATAAAACAGGATGCCGATAAAAGTAGAAAAGCTGAAGAGCCATAAGGTAACCGCAATAAATATAACGCCAAAGTTACCCAGATGATATCTCATAGCCTCCTGAAGAAGATCCATTCCTGCCAGTCCCTCTGTTAAAGTTTCCGGTGTAAGGAGCATGATCATGGCAGTACAGGTGCAGATCAGGATCGTGTCAATAAAGACTCCAAGAGCCTGTCCCAGTCCCACCTTGGCCGGATGATCTGTCTCTGCAGTGGCTGCCGCACAGGGCGCTGACCCTGAACCTGCCTCGTTGGAAAAAAGTCCTCTCTTTACACCGTTCATCAGCACTGCGCCGAATCCGCCTGCCACAACCTGACGGAATCCAAATGCTTCCTGAAAGATTTTTGCAAACACAGAAGGAAGCGTACGGAAATTAAGCAAAATAAGCACGACTGTGATCAGCAGATATAAGCCTGCCATAATCGGAACCATCACATCCAGTACCTTTACGGTTGCATTTTTACGAAGGACGATCACTGCCGCCAACGCTACCAGCGCAATGGTGCTGTACAGAGGCGGAATGTGAAAAGCATTTTCAAATGCCGATGACACAGAGTTGCTGATGACCTGGCTGATGCCGCACCAGCAGATCAAACCGGAAACCGCAAACAGTACCGGAAGAAGCATACGTTTTTTGGGTTTTCCACCTCTTTTTTCCTGCAGGTACTTGTGTATGTAGTAAGCCGGACCTCCGCGGTAGCCCCCGTACAGCGGATCTTTCTCTTTATAAAGCTGCGCAAGCGTTCCTTCAACAAACGCTGTTGACGATCCGATCAGGGCTGTTACCCACATCCAGAATACGGCGCCTGCTCCTCCTGCCGAAATCGCAGCCACAACTCCCACCAGGTTTCCCATTCCCACACGGGTAGCTGTGGAAACGATCAGTGACTGCATAACAGATAAGGAACCTTTTTTTCTGTCTGTCTTCCCGGTAACCGCTTTTACCATATCCGGAAACAGCCGGATAGGAAGAAATTTTGTGCGAACCGTAAAATAGATCCCCGCAGGGATCAGAATGATCACAAGAAGTGACAGAGGAAGGGTTCCTCCTCCCGGCAGCGGGATCGTGATCAGATCTCCCCATAAAAATTTGTAAACTGCCTCAATAATAGCTACTATCCAATCTCCCATAACTCCTCCTGATTTTCTTGAACAATGATAGTATTTAGTATATAATACTTTTTACAATTTGAAAAATTGATAGTTTTAATCAAAAGCATTTAAAATTTCAATGCTCAATACAGGAGGTTTTTATGGAGATCAGAAATCTGGAAAGCTTTATTCAGGTGGCAGAACTGGGAAGCTTTACAAAGGCGGCCGAAAGTCTCGGCTATACGCAGTCCTCTGTTTCCACGCAGATCCGCCAGCTGGAAACAGAACTTGGGATCCCACTTTTTGAAAGGATCAATCACAGTGTCAAATTAACAGAAAAGGGCAAGGAAATACTTTCCCTTGCCCATCAACTGTTTCGTACTGCCGACGATATTAAAAAAACTGCTGACAATCCGCTCACCCTTTCCGGGCATATCCGGATTGCCATTGCCCCCTCTCTGTGCCACTGGCTGTTCCAGCATAATTTTGAACAGTTTCATCAGCTTTTTCCCGAAATCTCTCTGGAGCTGATCAGCACCAGCACAGAAACCATGTTCCAGCTTCTGAACCGAAATGAAGTGGATCTGGTCTATACGCTGGATCATCATATTTATGACCGAAATTACGTAATCGCATACGAAGCACCGGTTGCCTGTCACTTTGTCTGTTCTGCCGGACATCCTCTTGCCTGCGAAAAAACAGTTTCATGGAAAACACTGATCCGCCAGTCTTTTGTCCTTACAGAACGCAGTACCAGCTATCAGAAGCTGCTGGATGAGTATCTGACCAGCCGGTCCATGGAGATCACACCTTTTCTGGAACTCAGTGATACCAGTCTCATCACCAGTATCCTCCAGAAGGGTTCAGAGCTGTCCTTTCTTCCGGATTATGTAACAGAAGCCGCTGTCCAGAGCCATAAGCTGACATATCTTCATGTGCCGGGGCTGAACATAGAAATATGGAAACAGGTTCTTTATCATAAAAACAAGTGGATCTCTCCGGCACTCCAGGCAATCATGGATTACCTGGGCGGAGAGGCATTTAAATAGACATCCCTGCTTCAGATTTCATACCATTTGATCTCATTTGCTCCCATATGAAGATCAAAGCTGCTTCCGTCGCCACGGTAAACGGTCGTATCCTGCGATTCATAAGTATTATTTACCACGCAGTATTTTCCGTTCTTTACATAAGCGTGGACTTCTACGTTATAGTTTGTTGAATACCATAAGTTCAGTTCTTCTTCTGCAGATGCAGACCACAGAACAGAACGATACAAAACACGGCTGTTCTCAAAGCTGTACGGAAGACCACTGATATACACGCCACGGCCCTTTCCAAAGGTTTTTACTGCCATCTGTACCTCTTTGTCTTTCTGGATCAGGATCTCTGTCTCCGGAAGGGCAAAGATGTTCTTTTTGCCTTCACCAAAATCCACTTCTCCGGCACAATCCTTCAGGATAAAGTGATCTCTGTGCTCTTCCCAGTTATACTTATCTGTATTCAGGTTAAAGCCTCTTTCTTCTTCTACGCCAAGGATGTCATCCAGCTGGAAGAATTTACCCTGCCACTGATGAGCGCCAGGCTCGCCTACGCCGATAAATCCGCCGCCGTTGTATACAAACTCACGGACTGCCGTGCTGACGGTCTCATCGATCCAGTATTCTCCGCCGCTCTGTGCAGTATCTGCATCTCCTACATTGAGCACCACATCGAAGTTTTTCAGAAGCTGCGGATCTGCCTTGATGTCTTCAAAGCTGATAAAGGCAACATCAAAAGGAGCGCCGCTCAGTGCTTCGATCACACCGAAGTAGGAATAGTTCTGTTTATAATAGAGGCCATGGTGCACCATATGATTTCCCCATGCGCGCATTTTGCCCCAGCAGTTCAGAACCGCAACTCTCTTGACACAGTAAGGTGTCACACCCTGGATATTATCATAAAGTGTACGGAACTCCTGACACACTTCCTTGATATAATCTACAAAATCCGGGAACTGGAGAGCAAGCTTGAGATAACCGCCGTAGCCGATTCTCTGGATCGGACTTCTCAGGATCGCTCTTCTTGCTGTTACCCAGTTTACCTTTGCTTCCCTGACCGGGTCGCCGCCTTCGTGGAAGGTATCCGGGAAGAAATACGGAAGGAAACGTCCCTCTGTATATTTTACATGCTTGATATCGCTGAAAAGACGAAGGGTCGCTCCGTTTCCAACACTTCCTACTACTGCATCCAGGCCGATCTGAGCAAATTCATCCATAAACGGCTCCATACCGATCCAGTGATCTCCCATGAACATCATGGCTTCTTTGCCATACTCGTGTACGATGTCTACCATTTCTTTTGCAAGAAGAGCAACCTCTCTGCGCTGGAATGCCTGGAAATCGCGGAATTCCCTGGAAGGGATACGGTAAGTATTGTTCATATATCCCTGATCAATGATAAATTCCGGACGGAAGGCATAGCCCACTTCCTTTTCAAACTGCTCCAGAATATATGGGCTGACAGATGCAGAATATCCATACCAGTCTACATATTTTTCTCTTGCCATTTCATCAAAAATCAGTGTGAACTGATGGAAAAATGTAGTAAAACGTACCACATCCACATACTCATGTGTTTCCAGGAAACGGCGGAGACGGTTGAGAGAATACTCTCTGGTTGCCGGCTGGCGTACATCGAATGTCATCTGAGGCTCTACGTCCTTCCAGTCATTGACAACTGCATTGTACATATGGACCGGATCCCACATAATATAAGCAAGAAAGCTCACGGTATACTGATGGAAGCGTTCTGCCCGGATCACTACATTTCCTGTTTCTTCCTGATAGGACCATTTCTCACAGGGAACCGGCTGGCCGGTTGTGCGGTCCATAACCTCCCACCATTTGCGGATATCGTCTCTTGTGTTGACTGCAAGCATATCCGGATACAGATGATCCATAAGGTGGATCTCCAGACTGTCTGCAACCGCTGTATGAATGGAAGTCATGATATACATCTGCTGGATTTCTTCCGGATGCGCCTTTGCCCAGTCGTTGTCTTTACGTGTTGTATAATAGGTTGCATAGATCTTGGAACCGGTGTCCTTCAGTTCCTGGGGAAATTCCGTACCGTCACAGTCACGGATGGCATCCGCTCCCCATTCTTTCATGATATCAAGTGTTTCTTTGATCACGTCCAGATCTGTAGGGATCGTGACTCTTCCTCTTTTTTCTGCCATGTTTTTACCTCCATTGCTATGTAAAAATCTCCCTGTACAAACGTTTCCTTTTTCTAAGTATAGAATAATGATTCTGCTCTGGGAATTCAATTGTCTTTTTGCTTTGTTTTTTAGAAATCTTGCTGTATGATTTTTTTTGTGATATGATAAAATTATCAGGTTTTATAAAACAATTCCAAAAACAAAAACACTAATGTTTGCCATATAGAAAGGAGCTGCCATGAGCAACCGTTCTCTGCTCTTCACTTCCGGTTCCTGTCCTTCTGTAGACGCGGTACTTGTCTCTGCCTCCGCTTCCAGATACGAAGGCGACTGGTCCAGTATTCCTCACTCCCATGGGTTTACCGAACTATTTTATGTACGGGAAGGAAAAGGAAATTTTCTTATCCGGAATGAGGTGTTTCCCATTGCAAAAGATGATCTCATTATCATCAGTCCTCGTTTAAGCCATACAGAGCTTTCTGACAGCAGCCATCCGCTGAGTTATTTTACCGTAGGAGTAGACGGGATCAGTTTTTCTTTTCATGACCATAAGGATTTTCAGATCTTTAACTGCCGCCAGAAAAAAACCGACCTGCTTTTTTATTTTCACTCGATTTTTCAGGAGCTGGACCAAAAACAGGAAGGATACGAAAGCATATGCAGGAACATGCTGGAAAGCCTTACCATCCAGCTGAAAAGACTTACCGACTCAGCCTTTGAGGTGGTCTCCTCCCAGCAGCCCAGCCGGGAATGTGCAGATATTAAACGTTATCTGGATTCCAGCTACAGCGAACCGATCACTCTCGATCAGCTTTCTGCCATCAGCCACTTGAATAAGTATTATCTGAGTCATGAGTTTACAAAATATTACGGGATCTCCCCGATCAGCTATCTGAACCGCAGAAGGATCGAGGTCTGCAAGGAGCTTCTGGAGACCACAGATTACGGAATCTCCGATATCGCCCACCTTACCGGATTCTCTTCTCAGAGCTATCTTTCTCAAAGCTTCCGCAAATACTGCGGCATGTCGGCAGGGAGTTACCGTAAACTGACCAAAAAAACAGAGCGTCACCCAGACACAAAAAATGAGCACAAAAAATAATCAGACAGACGAGGCATTTCCATGGACAGAATCCTGACTTATACTATCAAAAAAGAAAACAGCGGCATGCAGATCCTTGATTTTCTGCGGACAAAAGGTTTTTCCAGAAACATCCTTTCCTCTATGAAATCTCAGAAGGATGCCATTCTTTTAAATAATACCAAAGCCGGCGGGAGAACGCTTCTGACAGACGGGGATCTTCTGCGCATCCATATTCCGGAAACAGGCGATCCGGAAAACATCCCACCAACCTCCATAAATCTGGATGTCCTTTTTGAAGATCAGGATATCCTGGTTGTAAACAAGCCTGCCGGAATGCCGGTGCATCCTTCCATGGGCAATTACGAAAACACCCTTGCCAACGGCGCCGCCTTTTATTTCCGACAGCAGGGAAGCTTCTGCCCTTTCCGCTGCATCAACCGGCTGGATCGCGACACTTCCGGAGCGCTGATCCTTGCAAAAAATCCTTTCAGTGCAGCGCTTCTTTCTTCTCAGATGAAAAAAAGAGAGATACGCCGCACCTACCTTGCAGTAGTCAAAGGCATCCCTCCCTTAGACGGAAAAATCTCCGCGCCCATTGCAAGACTTGGAGATTCTGTGATCAAACGATGTGTAGACTATGAAAAAGGAGAGGCAGCGGTCACCTTCTATCACCGTCTTGCCTCTCACAAAAATATGTCTCTTCTGGAGCTCCATCTGGAAACCGGAAGAACACACCAGATCCGGGTCCATATGGGCTATCTGGGTTTTCCCCTTCCTGCCGATTATCTTTACTGCCCGGATTATACCTTTTTTCAAAGACAGCCGCTCCATTCTCTGCAGCTGGAATTTCGTCATCCGGTTACCGGAGAAGAACTTCGTTTCCTGGCTCCTGTTCCGGAGGATATGGTCAGAGGTTTTTCATGAACGATTCTTCTCGTAGATCACAAGAAGACCCTTCAGCAAAAGATCCGGATCACGGATCATATCCCGTTTACAGTGAGGAATGATCTTTTTTGACATTCCTCCTGTAGCGATCACTGTTACCTTCTGTCCCAGATTTTCTTCGATCCTGTCTATGATACCATCTACTGCAGCAGCATTTCCATAAAGGATACCGCTTTTCATACAGTCCACTGTATTTCTTCCGATCAGTCTTTTCGGTTCCTCAATGCTGATCCCACTGAGCTGGGAAGCTCTTGCTGTCAGCGCATCCAGAGACACCCGTACACCCGGAAGGATCATGCCTCCCATGAAACGCTTCTTTTCATCTACAACGGAAACCGTTGTGGCAGTTCCCATATCTACGATCACAAGCGGCACCGGATAAAAAGTCATGGCTGCAACCGCATCCGCCACACGGTCTGCTCCCATTTCTCCCGGATTATCCAGCATGATGTTCAGTCCGGTCTTCAGACCCGGTCCTACTACCATAACCTCTTTTTTCAGGATCTTTTCTGCTGCCAGCTTCGCCACATTCGTGATCTGCGGTACAACAGAGGAGATAATACACCCTTCAATGTCCTGTTTTTTGATATGATAAATATCAAGAACTGTTTTCAGATCAATGGCATATTCCAGTTCTGTTTTTGTGCGTACCGTAGAGAGACGTTCTACAAAGTAGGTTTTTTCCCGGTCAATACAGCCCACAACAATATTGGTGTTTCCGATATCAATAGCTAAGATCATATTTTCTCATCCCTAACGTTATTTCTAATGCTTCTTTTATCGTGTTTTCGGCAAAAACTTCTGTTTATTTTGCAGGAACCGCATGGGCTGCCGGAAGAAGATGTGCCCGGGAAAGGGCTGCTCCTACTGCTCCTGTGATCACGGTAGAGGAAACCATTTCACAGACTGCGTTGATGCCTACAAAAGCACAGCAGAACAGGATCACGTTCTGACCGCCGATCATTTCCCTGATATATGAGGTATTTCCAAACATTCCGATCAGTGCCGTCATAAAGAACAGCGTATTAAGAAATGCAGAGAAAAATCCCGTCACTGCACAGGATACATAAATATTTGTCTTTTTTCGCATAAAACGGAATATGTATCCAAGACAAAATCCGTCCAGAAGTCTCGGAAGAAATCTCTGGAGAAATGCCAGAAGCGGATTGATGCCAAACAGCATGGCGCCCATTGCACTGGTACCGCCAATACCGATACACTGACCAAAGCTGGTAAGTCCAAAAATAGCTCCTGCGATTGCTCCTCCTGCAGGACCCAGCACAACGGCGCTGATGGCAACCGGGATCACATTAAAAGAGATCGCCAGAGGACCAATGTTCAGATACCCCAACGGAGTATATGCCATAAGCAGAAGAATGCCGGACATCAACCCCAGCATGGTAAGCTGTGACGTAGTGAATTTCTTTGTTGTTTTCATTTTTTCCTCCTTGTTATCGTTCCCTCTGCAGGGATACAATACGGTGCGGAACTGCGGGCCGGAATTTTTTATTTGCCCGCTTCCTGGTAAACGGGTTACATTTCCCTCTCTCTTAACATAGAGAGGATCTTATCCAGAATGACATTGGCTGCATCCTCTTTGCTCATCCGCTCAAGTGACGCTTCCTCATTCTGTGTAATCAGGGTCAGCACATTCGTATCTCCCTGGAATCCGGCGCCTTCCACCTTCAGGTTGTTGGCTGCCACCATATCCAGATGCTTCTTCTGAAGCTTGGCCCTGGAATTACCGATCATATTCTGTGTTTCCATGGAAAATCCACATAAAAACTGACCCGGACGTCTGTGTTCACCCAGATATTTCAGGATGTCGTCTGTTTTTTCCAGTTCAATGGTCAGTTCACTGTCGTGTTTTTTCATCTTTTCGTCTGCAACGTGAGAGGGGCGGTAATCCGCCACTGCGGCTGCTTTTATGATGATGTCCTGCTCTTCACTGACTGATGTGACTGCCTCAAACATGTCTCTCGCAGTGGTCACAGGAACAATCTTAACAAAGGGAGGTCTGGCTATGGTGCAGGGTCCTGTCACCAGTGTCACCTCTGCTCCCCGGAGCATGGCTGCCCGTGCAATGGCATATCCCATCTTTCCCGAAGAGTGGTTGGTAATATAACGGACCGGATCAATAGACTCCTGCGTAGGCCCGGCTGTCACAAGAAGCTTCTTGCCTGCAAGATCCTTTTCACAGGCAATTTCCCTCAAAATATACTGAAGAAGCACTTCCGGCTCCGGCATTTTGCCGGCTCCGGTATCTCCACATGCCAGATATCCCACCGCCGGGTCAATCACTCCGAAGCCATAATGCTCCAGAATTTTCAGATTGTCCTGGACAACAGGATTTTCATACATATTTGTATTCATTGCCGGAGAAATATATTTTTTACATTTACATGCCATAACGGTAGTTGTCAGCATATCGTCCGCAATACCGTGTGCAAGCTTGCCGATCACATTGGCGCTTGCCGGAGCGATCATCACCACATCCGCCTGTTTGGCAAGAGATACATGCTCTACCTGAAACTGAAAATTCCGGTCAAAGGTATCCACCAGGCATTTATTGCCGGTCAGTGACTCAAATGTGATCGGATTGATAAAATTCGTCGCGTTCTCCGTCATCAGTACATGCACCTGTGCATGAAGCTTGTTCAGCGCACTGGCAAGATAGGCGATCTTATAGGCAGCGATACTTCCGGTAACGCCAAGAAGCACTGTTTTTCCTTTTAACATTCCAGTTTCCTCCTCCGTTCTGTTCTGTTTCGCTTCCTATTCTACCAATCTGATGTATGAATTGCAATGGTATTTTTCATGTGTTTATGTTTTTATACATCAGAGGATATCAATATATTCTCCGTTCAGAGCTTTATTCATACTGCGGACCGCGCAGAATTTTCCGCACATAGAACAGCTGTCCTCATGCTCCGGAGCCCGGTCGTCCCGGATACTTCTGGCTGTCTCCGGATCAATGGAGCACTCCCACTGCTTCTCCCAGTCAAAGTTCCTTCTTGCATCTGCCATGGCGTCATCCATATCTCTTGCATGAGGGACTTTTTTTGCAATATCTGCTGCATGGGCAGCGATTCTCGAAGCAATAATGCCCTGTTTTACATCCTCCACATTTGGAAGAGCCAGGTGCTCTGCCGGTGTCACATAGCAGAGAAAAGCAGCTCCTGCTGCTGCGGCTGCTGCACCGCCGATCGCCGCGGTAATATGGTCGTAGCCCGGAGCGATATCGGTAACGATGGGTCCCAGAACATAAAAAGGCGCTCCCATGCAGATCGTCTGCTGAAGTTTCATATTGGCCTCGATCTGATCCAGCGGCATATGTCCCGGTCCCTCTACCATCACCTGCACATCTTTTGCCCAGGCACGTTTGGTCAGCTCGCCCAGGCGCACCAGTTCTTCAATCTGGCATACGTCACTGGCATCTGCCAGACATCCCGGACGGCAGGCATCTCCAAGAGAGATCGTCACATCATATTCCCGGCAGATATCCAGAATCTCGTCATAATATTCATAAAACGGATTTTCTTCTCCGGTCATGCTCATCCAGGCAAATACAAGAGAACCGCCTCTGGATACAATATTCATTTTTCTTTTATGTGTACGGATCTGATCAATCGTCTTTCTTGTGATTCCGCAGTGAAGAGTTACAAAATCCACACCGTCCTCGGCATGCAGGCGGATCACATCAATGAAGTCCTTTGCAGATAACGTAGAAAGATCTCTCTGATAATGGATCACGCTGTCATAAACAGGAACCGTGCCGATCATAGCCGGACATTCCCGGGTCAGCTTTCTTCGGAAAGGCTGGGTATTTCCATGAGAGGAAAGATCCATGATCGCTTCTGCTCCCATATCCACGGCAGCCATTACCTTTTTCATCTCCACATCGTAATCCTTGCAGTCTCTGGATACGCCAAGATTGACATTGATCTTGGTCCGCAGCATGGAACCTACTCCATTTGGATCGATGCAGGTATGGAGCCGATTGGCGCAGATCACTGCCTGGCCTTTTGCCACAAGATCACGGATTTCCTCCTCTGTACGGTATTCCTTTTCTGCTACAATTTTCATTTCCGGTGTGATGATACCGCGCTTTGCCGCGTCCATCTGTGTTGTATATTCTCTCATATATTTTTCCTTTCGTCTGTTTCCTAAATCATCCGATATCCATGATCCAAAGGTCCGCTGCCTTTTCCCAGATCCAGATCCGACTCCAATGCGCCGGAAATATAGTCCTTTGCTTCCCTTACCGCATCTTCCATAGACATGCCCCTGGCAAGGGCGGAAGCGATTGCAGAGGACAGGGTACACCCTGTTCCATGCGTATTGGGATTCTGAATCCTCCGCCCCGGAAACCAGGTGAGCCGCCCATTGGCATAAAGAAGGTCATCTGCATCACTGACACTGTGTCCTCCTTTTAAAAGAACGGCCCGGATACCGCGGATTCCCAGATGCAACGCGGCTGCTTCCATATCCTCTCTGTTTCTGATCTTCCTTCCCGTAAGCACCTCTGCTTCAGGAATATTAGGGGTGATCACTGCTGCCATGGGAAGCAGCTGTTCTTCCAGAATCGCTCTGGCTTCTTCTTTCATAAGAACCGATCCGCTGGTGGATACCATTACAGGATCCACTACAATTTTTTTTGCCCCGTAATGGCGAAGCCTGTCCACAATCACACGGATCAGCTGTCCGGAAGGAACCATGCCGATCTTTATGGCATCCGGATAAATATCTTCAAAAACAGCATCCAGCTGCTGCTGCAGAAATTCCGGAGAAACCTCCAGAATCGCTCTTACCCCCGTAGTGTTCTGAGCGGTCAGAGCGGTCACTGCACTCATGGCATAGACGCCGTTCATGATCATGGTCTTAATATCTGCCTGGATCCCTGCTCCTCCGCTGGAGTCGCTTCCTGCGATGGTCAAAACCGTAGGGCGTTTCATAAGCTCACTACCTCCTGAATTTTTTTCTTTAATCCGGCTGTCTCCCTTTCAATATCGGAAGCGCCGAACACAGCCGATACAAGCGCCATCCCGGCCATGCCGCCTCCCACAAGGGTTCCTGCATTTTCAGAGGTGATTCCTCCTATGGCAACTGCCGGGATTCTGACGGAGCTGCATATTTTTTTCAACTCCTCCGTCGTGATGCGAATGGCGTTTTTCTTGGTAGGAGACGGAAACACAGCTCCCACCCCAAGATAATCTGCGCCTTCTTTCTCGGCTCTCTGTGCCTGCTCTGTTGTTTTTGCAGTTGCTCCGATAATAAAATCCCCGGGTACCTGTTTTCGGATTTCCTTTACCGGCAGATCCTCCATGCCTACATGGACTCCGTCTGCACCGCTTTTTAAGGCCACTTTCACATTGTCATTAATGATCAGCGCTGTTCCGTATCTATGGCAGAGAGCAGCCATTTCCCGGGCTTCTTTCAGAAAATCTTCCTGCGGCATATTTTTTTCACGGAGCTGTATCAACGTGGCGCCGCCTTTTAACGCTTCCTCCACCTGCCGGTATAAGGTTTTCTCTCCTGTCCATTTTCTGTCTGTCACTGCATAAAGCAGCAACATTTCTCTGCTGAATTTCATCTGTTCACTCCTTAAATCCTTCCAGATATTCTTTTGGATCCCCGCAGGTCATCAGCCCGCTCATCACACAGGCGCCTGCCGCTCCCGCCTGCCGTATCCTGCCCATATGAGCCGCTGTGATCCCTCCTATGGCATAAACCGGAACCGAAACGCTCCGGCATACCTGTTCCAGAAAATCCATGCCTCTTCCCGGCAGTCCTTTTTTACAGTCAGTCTCAAAAACATGTCCGGCCGTAAGATAGCAGCATCCCATTTTTTCTGCAAGAACGGCATCCTCTGCCGAATGACAGGAAGCTCCCAGAATTCGGAACTTTTTTCGCCTCCCCGGTTCCATTCCCATAAGAACAGGAAGAGGAAGATGAACGCTGTCACATTCCAGCTCCAGAGCCGTTTGATAAAAGCTGTGAAGGATACACGGAGTTCCCTGTTTCCGGCAGATGTTTAACACCTGTTCTGCAAGACTTCTGTATTCCTCCTCCGAGAGATCCTTTTCTCTGAGAATGATCCCTGCAGGATTTGCTGCTGCGATCCGTTCGATCCGGCTGAGGAATTCTTCTCTGCACAGCTTTCTGTTTGTCACAGAAAGGATCGGTATTTCTTTCTTATACATAAACATAATCGTTCAGCACCGGCTGAAGTCCTTCCTCCTCAATGTCCTGATACATATCATCCAGACTTCTGCCGTCATCAATCTCAAACTGTTCGTCTCCGGATATCTCCTGAGAATCTTTTCCACTGTACTTCTTTTCATGATCCCCGATGCCGGTAGAAACACCTGCCGACACCTTTGTGGCTGCAATTTTTACAATACCGTTGCGAAACTGTGCACTTTCTCTTGAGGATACGGTGATCCCTGCAAACGGCAGAAAAATACGGTAGGCGCAGATGATCTGGCAAAGCTGTTTTTCATGAACATCCAGAGGATTGATCTTGTCGTTGTTGATGATCGGACGAAGTCTCGGACAGGAAAGGGAAATTTCTGCATGAGGATACTTTCTCTGAAGAAAACAGGCATGAAGTCCGGTTGCCAGTGCATCCTTCCGAAAATCCGAAAGACCCAGAAGAGCCGAAAACGCCACTCCTCTCATGCCTCCACGAAGCGCCCTCTCCTGTGCGTCAAACCGATAGGGCCACACTCTTTTGTGTCCCATAAGATGAAGAGTCTCATACTTATCTGCATCATACGTCTCCTGAAAAACAGTTACATAATCTGCACCGCACTGATGAAGATATGCATATTCCTCTGTGTTTACCGGATAGATCTCCAGACCTACCATACGGAAGTATTTCCGTGCCAGAGCACATGCCTCGCCAATATACTTTACATCGCTCTGGCTGCGGCTCTCCCCGGTCAGGATCAGGATCTCTTCCATTCCGCTGTCTGCGATCACCTTCATTTCTTTTTCAATCTGTTCCATGGACAGCTTCATCCGGTTGATATGATTGTAACAGTTGAAGCCACAGTAAACGCAGTAATTTTCACAATAGTTTGCAATATATAAAGGAGTAAAAAAATATACCGTATTTCCAAAATGTCTGCTGGTCACACGGCTTGCCTTCTGTGCCATTTTTTCAAGAAATGGTTCTGCCGCAGGAGAAAGCAGAGCCTTGAAATCTTCCACAGAACAGCTTTCATGCTCCAGAGCCGCTTTTACATCCGCAGCAGTATATCGGGTGTAATCGTACTCTTCCATCTGATTTATGACATTCTCACATACGTCTGACTGGATTTTTTCCATGCCCGGAAGATATTCCATATGATTTTTCCGAAAAGACGGATCTGTTTCCAGACGGTGCTTTTTTTCCAACGCTTTTTCTGAAAGAAATTCAGAATCTATAAAAAACTGATTTTCCATACTTCCACCCCTTAATCTCTGAGAAATCCTGTCAGTGGGTCGGAAGCGGAACCACCTCTGGTAAGTACTCTTCCAAGTCCGGAAAGGTATGCCTTACGTCCTGCTTCGATCGCCTGACGAAATGCAGCTGCCATCAGCGGCAGATCTCCGGCTGTGGCAAGTGCCGTATTTGCCATAATGGCTGCTGCCCCCATTTCCATTGCCTCACAGGCCTGGGAGGGCTTTCCGATCCCTGCATCTACAATAATAGGAAGGTCGATCTCATCTACCAGGATCTGGATGAAATCTCTGGTCGCAAGGCCTTTATTGGATCCGATGGGAGCTGCCAGAGGCATAACTGCCGCCGCTCCTGCATTCACCAGGTCGCGTGCTGCATACAGATCCGGATACATATATGGAAGCACCACAAATCCTTTCTCCGCAAGCATCTCTGTGGCACGGATCGTCTCCTGATTGTCCGGAAGCAGATATTTGGAGTCTCTCATAATCTCGATCTTTACAAAATTTCCACAGCCCAGTTCTCTTGCAAGACAGGCGATACGGACTGCCTCCTCTGCCGTTCTTGCTCCGCTGGTATTCGGAAGGAGCGTGACGCCTTCCGGAATATAATCCAGAATGTTCTCCTGTTCCTTTGTATTTGCACGGCGGACTGCCAGAGTAATGATCTCTGCCCCCGCATCCCTGACAGCTGCTTCAATCAGCTTCAGGGAGTATTTTCCCGATCCCAGGATAAACCGGGAATGGAACTCATGTCCTCCGATGATCAGTTTATCTTCATTCATAATGTTTTCTCCTTTTCCTGCATATTTTGTACATTTGTGTCGGATTTCGCCTCTTACGCATCATATCTTCCAGCCAGGATCCGCAGGACCATATGTGCCTGATGGGCCGCACAAAGCATCACTCTGGCAGAAACCAGACCCATTCCGTCTGTCACCTCACTGACACCGTCTCCACAAAGATAAAAATGGTCCGTGATTTTGCGGGTACAGATGATATTGCCGCTTTCAAGACCGGCCATTCCGGAAGCTGCCACCAGGTATTTTTCTTTCATAAGACTGAGCACCGTATCTGTCAGCAGAGCCTTACTTTCCGGATCGTCAAAAGCTTCACAGACAATATCAGTTTCTTTCAAAAGCTCCGGAATGTTTTTTTCTGTCAGCTTCTCACAGAAAGTTTCTGTCTGTACATAGGGAGCGATCTCTTTCAGGTTTCTCTTTAACGCCTCTGTCTTATCCAACCCGATCTGGTCTGCCTTATACTGCTGCCGGTTCAGATTCGTGATCTCTACTTTGTCAAAATCTATCAGGATCAGTCTGCCGATCCCTGCGCGGGCAAGGGCAAAGGCAATATGGGATCCAAGGCCGCCCAGACCACAGACCGCCACCGAAGCCGAAGCGAAGCGTTTCTGCAGTTCTTTTCCATGGCGCTCTTCAAGCGCTCTGTACATGGCTTCTTCTGTCGGTATCATTTCAGCCTCCTCCCACAAAACTGACTACTTCTACTGCATCCCCCTCGTTCAGAACCGTATGATCATATTCCGCCTTCGGGATGATCTCTCCATTTCTCTCCACTGCCACCCGGGTTCTGCAGTATCCTGCCTTCTCTAAATATTCTGCTACAGTCTGTCCTGCCACAGCCTGTTCTTCTCCGTTGATCTTTACCAAAATTTCACCTCTTTTCCTGATGAGCCCTGACTGTCCTGCCTTTTTTTGAAAACAAAAAAACGGGAACTACCATTTTCGGTAATTTCCCGTTATACATACACTTATGCTCAGGCATCCCTACGTTGGCATTATCCAAATCAGGTTATCGGTCGAAGGTCATACCTTCCTCTCAGCCTGTCATACAAGCTCCCGTCTGCTTCATTTAATTTTCGTTTTTTATTATATACTTTTGCACGGTAAAAGACAAGAGTTTTTTACAATTGACCTGAAAGCGGTTTTTTCTTATAATAATGACAGATTATCATTTCAAAAAGGAGCAACAACATGAAAGACTATACCGAATATATCCTGGAACAGGCACAGAAGCTTCTGTCCATTGACAGTCCCTCCGGCTACACCAGAAATGTAACCGACTGGCTTCTGGAAACTTACAGCGAAATGGGTTATCAGCCTCAACGTACTGCAAAAGGCGGCGTACTGGTACAGATCTCAGAAGGAGCAGCCTCTCCTTCTGAGGATCCCGCAGAAGGTCCGATCCTTCTTACCGGTCATGTGGACACACTGGGCGCCATGGTTTCCTCCATCACCAATCAGGGAACGCTAAAGCTGACTCCGTTAGGAGGCATGAATCCTAATAATGCCGAAACGGAAAACTGCCGGATCATCACCAGAGAGGGAAAAACCTACACCGGAACCTTCCAGTTATGCAATGCTTCTATCCATGTAAACGGAGAATACAACGATACCAAGCGTGCCTACAAAGATATGGAGGTACTTCTGGATGAGCTGGTGTCCACCAAAGAGGAAGTCAAAGCTCTTGGGATTATGACCGGAGATATTGTATGCTTTGATCCGAGGACAGTCATCACTCCTTCCGGATTTATCAAAAGCCGTTTTCTGGATGACAAGCTGAGTACTGCGATTCTCATCGGCTATGCAAAATATCTGAAGGATGAAAAGATCACTCCTTCCCGCCGGATCTATCAGCATATCACTGTTTTTGAAGAAGTGGGCCACGGCGGCTGCGGTTCTGTTCCGGCAGATGTAACAGAAATGCTGGCTGTGGATATGGGCTGTGTTGGAGAAGGACTGGAATGTACGGAATGTCAGGTTTCCATCTGTGCAAAAGACAGCCGGGGACCTTCTCATTATGATGTGGTTTCCGCTCTCATTCAGGCTGCACGAAAGGCTGATGTGGATTTTGCAGTAGACGTATACCCTTACTATGGATCCGATGTGGATGCTGCTCTAAGTGCAGGAGTGGACGCCCGTCACTGTCTGATCGGCCCCGGAGTTTATGCCTCCCATGGATACGAAAGGAGCCACAAAAAAGGGGTAAAAAATACCTTCGACCTGTTAAAGAGCTATCTTGGATAAATTCAGCGAAAGGAGGCCTCGATCATGGATTCCTGTCAGATCACACAATGGTGCTCCCGTTTTATCAAAGAACAGGTAAAACCGGGGGATCTCTGTATTGATGCCACCATGGGAAACGGAAACGACACCCTTCTTTTGAGCACTCTCTGCGGAGAAAAAGGCCGGGTACTGGCTTTTGATATCCAAAAGCAGGCTCTCATCCAAACCAGAAAACGGCTGACGGAAGCCGCAGCACCAGATAACTGCTCTCTGTTTCTGGACTCTCATGTAAACATAAGCCGCTATGCCGCCCCGGAATCTGTCAGCTGCATCGTATTTAATCTTGGTTATCTTCCCGGTGGCGATCATGCTCTGGCAACAAAGGGAGAAACCAGTATCGAAGCTCTGGAACAAAGTCTTTCCCTCTTACAAAAAGGCGGTATTGTTTCTCTTTGTATCTACAGCGGAAGAGACTCCGGCTTTCAGGAAAGAGATCTGGTATTAAACTGGCTGAAAACTCTGGATCCCGGAAAATATCTGGTGATCCGGAGCGATTACTTCAACCGTCCCAATCACCCTCCGATCCCGGTACTGATCATCCGTCTGTAGTATAGATTCCATCTGAACAGAAATTTTACAAAAAATCCCCTGCCCGGTATTCCAGGCAGAGGATTTTTTATCTTCTTTTTCTTCACATCAGTCTACGATCGTAATGGATTCGATCACCGGCTGTTCTTCTGGCACAATTGTACCATTATCGTCTATCGGCTGAGCATCTTCACAGATTTTGTCTACCACATCCATGCCTTCTGTTACATGGCCGAAGCCTGCATAATCCCCATCCAGGAAAGTACTGTCCTCGTGAACGATAAAGAACTGAGAACTTGCACTGTCCGGATCCATAGCCCTTGCCATGGAGATCACTCCTCTTGTATGAGAAATGTCATTTTCCACGCCGTTATTGGAAAACTCTCCCTTAATCTCTTCATCAGATCCGCCTGTACCATTTCCAAGCGGATCTCCGCCCTGTACCATAAAGCCGTCCATGATACGATGGAACGTCAGTCCGTCATAAAATCCATCCTGAGCCAGCTTCACAAAGTTGGTAACTGTGATCGGAGCCGTATCTGCATCTAACTCCACCTGGATCTCTCCATAATCCTTAACACTGATCCGGGCATGATGGATTCCGGTCAGTTCACTGCTGGTATCCAGTACTGTTTCCCTGTCTTCTTTATCAGAGCTGCTTTCCTCCTGGGAAGATGCTTCTTCACCATCACTGAATCCTGCCTTTTCCGCTTCTTCATCACTGACAGTTGCAGCTTCTCCATCTGATTTTTCTGCAGTTTCCTGTATTTTTGTTTCCTCTGCTGCCTCTTTTGTTCCACAGCCCGTCAGCATTCCTGCGGAAAGCACTGCTGCACAAAGTATTGCCAAAGTCTTATGCTTCATTTCGATTCCTCCTGATCCTGTTGTTGCGCGGACCATCCTGTCTTTTTTTGATCCGCCTTTTCTGTTTTGTCTGCCGGAGTTTTTCTCTTTCCTCTTTTATGGTTATCGGATTCTGTCCGGGAAACCAACCTTTCTCTGTACCTTGCGCAATGTCTTTGTGGCATAATAATTTGCCTTTTCTGCATTCTCTTTGATCACAGAGTCAATATATGCCTTATCCTTGGAAAGTCTCGCAAACTCGTCCTGAAGCGGCTTCAGTACAGAGATCACAGCCTCTGCCACTGCCGGCTTCAATTCACCGTAGCCTTTTCCGTCAAATTCCTTCACTGCTTCATCCGGTGTCTTTCCGGTACATGCACAGTAAATATCGATAAGATTCTTAACTCCCGGCTGTTCCTCGCGATAAGCGATACAGCCTTCGGAATCTGTCACTGCACGTTTAAATTTACGCATGATCGTATCCGGATCATCCATAAGATAAATACTTCCGTTTGGATTCTCATCCGATTTGGACATTTTTCTGGAAGGATCCTGAAGACTCATGATCTTCGCTCCTACCTTGCCTACATATGCTTCCGGAACTGTAAATACATCTCCGTAAATATTGTTAAAACGCTCCGCCACATTTCTGGTAAGCTCCAGATGCTGCATCTGGTCGATTCCTACCGGAACCACATCTGCCTGATACAGAAGGATATCCGCTGCCATCAGAACCGGATAAGTAAAAAGTCCGCCATTGATATTATCTGCATGCTTGGCAGCCTTATCCTTAAACTGCGTCATACGGTTCAGCTCTCCCATATAGGTAAAGCAGCTTAAGATCCAGGACAGTTCTGCATGTCCGGAAACATGGGACTGATAATAGATGCAGTTTTTCTTCGGATCAAGACCTGCCGCAATGTAAAGAGTCAGAAGATTACGGGCTCTTTTGCGAAGTTCTGCCGGATTCTGGCGTACGGTAATGGAATGAAGATCCACCACACTGTAAAAGCACTCATATTCATCACTTAAAGTCAGCCAGTTTTTCAGAGCACCCAGATAATTTCCCAGTGTAAGGTTTCCTGTTGCCTGCATACCGCTGAATAAAACTTTTTTTCCGTCTATCATGATATTTACCTCTCTTGTTGATGCATTTCTAAGCTGTATACCAGTTTATCATTCTATGGAAATAAAGTCAATGAATTACTGTGCAAAGGAACGGCTTGTCTAGCTGTGCGAACTCTGCTAAAATGAGATATCATATATTATTTCAGGAGGAACACACATGAAAAAAATCGCAAGCTTTACCATAGACCACCTCAAGCTGCAGCCGGGAATCTATGTTTCCCGCAAGGATTATCTGGGAGATCAGGTGATCACCACCTTTGATATCCGTATGACCTCTCCCAACGAAGAACCGGTTATGAATACTGCCGAGCTTCACGCTATGGAGCATCTGGCAGCCACCTTTCTCCGCAACCACGAGGAATTTGGGCCAAAGGTGATCTACTGGGGACCTATGGGCTGCCGCACCGGTAATTATCTTCTTCTTGCAGGCGATCTGGAATCCAGGGATATCGTTGGACTGATCACAGAAATGTTTGAATTTATCCGTGATTTTGAGGGAGAAATCCCAGGGGCTTCTGCCAGGGACTGTGGAAACTATCTGGATATGAATCTTGGAATGGCAAAGTATCTGGCAGACAAATATCTGAAGGAAGTCCTCTATGATATCAAAGAAGACCGTCTGGTCTACCCAGAATAATCCGTTCCCTGTAAAAGTAAAAAACCAGAGATCCTTTTCCTTCCGGAAATCATCTCTGGTTTCTTTTTTACTTCTCTTTACTGGGCTGCAGTCTGGTCTGCCGCAGGCGCTGCTCCTGCCGGAGCTTCTGTTGTCACATACTGAGCGCTTACATAACCCTTCTGTCCGTTGATGTCAACTTCAATCCACTGACCATCCTCGCTGACACCTGTACCTGTCAGCTGATCACCTACCTTGGTGCTCTGGATGATATTCGTCTGATCTGTAGTAACACAGTCTGTACGGATATTTGCCTCATTATTTGCATAATAAACAGCATCCTTCTTTATGATCTTCACGCCGCTTGCAGTCTGGGAAACCTCCGGTGTAGGGGTTGCAGTGACTGCCGGTGTAGGAGTTGCTGCCGGTGTAGGGGTTGCAGTGGGTGTCGGGGTTGCTTTTATCACAGTCACGGTAGAGTCCTCTCCTCCTGTGCTGTAGCCGCAGCCGGAAGCAAAGAGAGTAAGACCTGCCAGTGCAATCAGTAATCTGGATTTCTTCATAAGAATTTTCCTCCTTTATCGCATACCACCACTATACCCCATTCCATGCATGTTATGCAAGTGTTTTTTGCGTTTCACATCAGAAACGGAAGTCTCTCCTGCCATTTTCAATCTCTTTCAGATTCTTCGCACAGATTTCTCTTGTCTTTTCACGGCCGACATTCTGGAGTTCTCTCTCAATCACCTTCAGCCCCTTTTCTCTGGTATCCGGAGACGCATAATCCTCCAGATATTCTTTCAGGGTCATCAGTGCATTTGGATGGCAGCAGTTTGCAATCTGTCCGCTTTTTACCAGAGACATGAAACGGTCTCCGGTACGGCCTTCTCTGTAGCAGGCGGTACAGAAGCTTGGAATATAACCCAGCTCCAGAAGCCAGTTTACCACCTCGTCTAATGTCCGTCTGTCACTGACATCAAACTGAGAAGAATTGTCTTCCTCTGCCTCTTCCTCCACATAACCGCCAACAGAAGTTCTGGATCCGCCGCTGATCTGAGAAATACCAAGATCCAGTACCTTTTCTCTGCATTTCTGCGTTTCCCGGGTGGAGATGATCATTCCCGTATAAGGAACTGCGATCCGGATCACTGCGATGATCTTCTGGAAGATTTCGTCCGGCACTGCATTGGTAAAGTCCTTGGTATCAATGTCATCTGCCGGACAGATACGCGGTACACTGATGGTATGCGGTCCTACGCCAAATCTTGCCTCCAGGTGTTCTGCATGCATAAGAATACCAACAAAATCATAGCGATAGGTTTCCAGTCCGAAGAGAACACCGCAGCCTACATCATCAATACCTGCCTCCATTGCACGGTCCATTGCCTCTGTATGATATGCATAATCACTCTTCGGTCCTGTAGGATGGAGAGCCTCATAGCTTTCTTTATTATAAGTCTCCTGAAAAAGAATGTAGGTTCCGATTCCGGCCTCTTTCAGCTTACGGTAATTTTCCACAGTGGTTGCGGCAATATTTACATTGACGCGGCGGATCGCTCCGTTTTTGTGTTTGATACTGTAAATGGTCTTAATGCTTTCCAGTATATACTCAATAGGATTATTTTTTGGATCTTCTCCTGTTTCCAGTGCCAGACGCTTATGTCCCATATCCTGAAGAGCGATCACTTCCTGACGAATTTCTTCCTGTGTCAGCTTTTTACGGCGGATATGTTTATTTTTTGCATGATAAGGACAGTAAACACAGCCGTTGATACAGTAATTGGAAAGATATAAAGGTGCGAACATTACGATTCTGTTTCCATAGAATTTCTGTTTGATCTCTTTTGCCACATGATACATTTTGTCGATCAGGCGCGGGTCTTCACATTCCAGAAGAAGCGCCGCCTCCCTGTGGCTGAGACCTTTGCAGTCTCTTGCTCTTTCGATCAGACTTTCGATCAGCTCGGTATTGTCCTTATTCTCTTTTGCATAGGCAAGTGAATCCAGGATCTCCTGATGGTCAATAAATTCTGTTGCTTTTGTTGATTTCGGATCGTACATAATTTCCTCCCTTTCGCCGCTTTGTAAGCAGCCTTGTCTTATTCTCTGTTATAATCTCCACGGTCTGTCACAATCTGACACCCAATGGCTTCCATTCGTTTTTTTAAATTTTTCACGCCCTCTGCCGCCTCATCTCCTGTCGATATCTTTCCGTCATAAAGCATATATTTTTTTCTGACAGAAAGAGGAGAAAGATTCGGCATAACTACATTTGCTCCGGAAAGGATTCCTTTTTCTCTTCCGGACGGATGGATCGTTCCAAGGGCTGTCGTAGCCGGAAGAAGAACCCGCGGAAGCATCAGGCGCAGAAGAGCCAGATAAAAAAGAGTATCCTCCATGGTGCCGTCAGGCTGTTCCCGGAAAGGAGTATCTCCGTGTGAAATAAAGGGACCGATCCCTACCATTTCCGGATCCAGTTTTTTCAGAAAAAGAAAATCTTCCGCCAGTGTTTCCGGCGTTTGCCCCGGCGACCCCACCATAAATCCCGCTCCTGTCTGAAAGCCCAGCTTTTTCAAAAGGAACAGACAGTGCTTTCTGTTTTCCAGGGAAAGAGGTTCCGGATGAAGGATACGATAATGATCCGGATCTGCCGTTTCGTGACGCAGCAGATAACGGTCGGCTCCAGCCTCCCGGAAAGCCCTGTATTCTTCCTCTTTTTTTTCTCCGACAGAAAGGGTCAGAGCACAGTCCGGATAACCGTTTTTGATCTCGCGGATCAGCTCCGTCAGTCTTTCTGCAGTAAAATATCCATCCTCGCCCCCCTGGAGCACAAAGGTCCGGAATCCCAGCTCATAGCCCTGTCGGCAGCAGTCAAGAATATCCTCTTTTGTAAGGCGGTATCTTGCCGCTTTTTTATTGCTTCTTCTGATTCCACAGTAATAGCAGTCGTTTTTGCAGTAATTTGTAAATTCGATCAGACCTCTGATAAAAACCCTGTTTCCGTAAGTCCTTTCCCGAACCTGACGGGCAAGTTCTCTGGCATACAGTTCCGTTTCCCTGTTTCTGCCTGCAATCAGAAAGATCAGTTCCTCCTTATCCAATGCCTGTGTTTGATAAAGTTTATCGATCAGCTCTTTCATAGATTTTTCTCCGGTATTCTGGAATATACCGTTTTACTGGATACTCCATGCAGCATTCCAAGTTTGCCGGACAACGCACTGATCTTTTCCTGCGGGGCATCCAGGATCACGCTGATCACGGAAACACCTTTTGACCGATAGGGAATCCCCATCCTTCCAACTACATATTCTCCGTATTCATGCAGAATCCTGTTCAGTTCCTCGCTTTTGTCCCTGTCTTCTACAATAATAGCGATCACTGCGATTCTTGTTTCCATATCACATCTCCTCTCCTTTTTTTCCAGTCTCATCCAGTCGTTTTTTCATTTTACTTTTATGCAAAATAAAAACCCGATGCCAGACAGACACCGGGGATATGTACAGAAAAACTGCAGCTTACCTGCAGCAATACACTCTTTTTCTGTTTTCTCTCACATCCATTCTTCGCAGGTTTACCCTTAAAAGTCCGGTGAATATTTTTTATTTTATCACATCACCTTTCCAAAAACAAGCAAAATGTACAGTTATACATGCGAAATGTATTTTTTTATAGTTATTTTGTATAATTATTGATTTGAAATAAAATTTATATTATACTAAAAAAATAACACTTTGTGTGGAGTACCAATAGAAACTCCGTACTTCTGTGCCCCGCATAAGAGAGGAGGGAAACTATGGATTCTGCATTATATGCAAATTATCTGGCGATTCTGAAGCATGAGCTGGTTCCCGCTCTGGGATGCACCGAGCCTATTGCCATTGCCTATGCGGCAGCAAAAGCCAGACAGGTTCTGGGAGAGTTTCCAGATACCATCGAAATGCAGTTAAGCGGAAACATCATCAAAAACGTCAAAGGCGTTACCGTACCTAATTCAGGAGGGCTGAAGGGAATCGACGTGGCAGCTGTTCTGGGAGTTGTCGGCGGCAATGCAGACAAGGCTCTGGAGGTTCTGGAAGAGATCCGTCCGGAACATATTGAAAAAACTAAAGAGCTGGTAGAAAAAAACGTCTGCTCCTGTACCCTTGTAGAGGGGGTTGCAAATCTTTATATTGTTGCCAAAGTAATCAAAGGGTCACATTTTGCTGAAATCACTATCGTAGACCAGCATACCAACATCACCAAAATCGTAAAGGATGACCAGGTGCTTCTTTCTAAAGAAGTAAAGGAAGAAGAGGTGGATTCTGCCATTGACAAATCCAGGCTTACCGTAAAGGATATCCTGGATTTTGCCGACCAGGTAAAAATCGAAGATGTCAAAGAAATCCTGGAGCGGCAGATCCGCATGAACACGGCTATTTCTCAGGAGGGACTTGACAATAATTACGGTGCTCAGATCGGCAAAACGCTCATGCATGTCTGGGGCAAAGGCATTACCACCAGGGCCTGTGCCAGAGCAGCAGCCGGAAGCGATGCCCGTATGGGCGGCTGTTCTATGCCGGTTGTGATCAACTCCGGCAGCGGAAATCAGGGAATGACCGTTTCCCTTCCTGTAATCGCTTATGCTGAGGAATGGGAGGTTTCCAGAGAAAAGCTTTACCGTTCTCTTGTAGTCAGCAATCTGATCGCCATCCATCAGAAATTTTATATCGGAAGTCTTTCCGCATACTGCGGCGCTGTCAGTGCAGCCTGCGGTGCCGGTGCCGGGATCACTTACATGTATGGAGGAAGCTATCAGCAGGTATCTCTGACGATCATCAATACGCTGGGAAATATCGGCGGAATTGTCTGTGATGGAGCCAAACCATCCTGCGCTGCAAAGATCGCTTCTTCTGTGGATGCGGCTCTGATGGCCTTTCATCTGAGCATCCAGAATAAGAGTTTTCTTCCCGGCGAGGGTATCATCCGGGGTAATGTGGAAGAGACTATCAAGAGCATGGGCTATATCGGCCGTGTAGGAATGCGTTCCACAGACACCGAAATCTTAAATATCATGATCGACCGCGTAAATGTAGATCAGGAATGCTGATGCAGCGGCTGATCAGACACTCATTTTGAAGGGGGAATTTTAATCTTATGAAAGAAAACAGTTTTTTTAAAAGCCTTCCGTTTAAGCTTCTTGTAGGAGTTGTACTCGGAATCGTGATCGGACTCGTTCTTAACGCTACAGACGGTTCCGGTATCACCGTCAGCATTCTTAACGTTGTTGTCACACTGAAATATATTCTCGGACAGGTGATCAATTTCTGCGTACCACTGATCATCATCGGCTTTATCGCCCCGTCCATCACCAAACTTGGCAACAGCGCTTCCCGTATGCTGGGCGTTGCCATTGTGATCGCATATGCATCCTCTATCGGTGCAGCTCTTTTTTCTACTGCAGCAGGCTATGCGCTGATCCCGCATCTTTCCATTGTCACAGATGTTGAGGGTCTCAAGGAGCTTCCTCCGGTTGTATTTGAGCTGGCGATCCCACAGATCATGTCCGTTATGAGCGCCCTGGTATTTTCCATTATGATCGGACTTGCCGCTACCTGGAATAAGTCAAAAATGATCACTGGAATCCTGGATGAATTTCAGGCCATTGTCCTTTCGATCGTATCCAAGGTGATCATCCCGATCCTTCCATTTTTCATCGCTCTTACTTTCTGCAGTCTGGCATATGAAGGCTCCATTACCAAGCAGCTTCCTGTATTCCTGCAGGTTATTGTGATCGTACTGATCGGACATTTTATCTGGATGGCACTGCTTTATATACTGGCAGGTGTATATTCCAAAGAAAATCCATGGGATGTTGTACGCTATTACGGTCCTGCATACCTTACTGCTGTAGGAACCATGTCCTCTGCCGCAACACTTGCTGTTGCTCTTCAGTGTGCAGGCAAGGCCAAACCGCTTCGTAAGGATATGGTACAGTTTGGTATTCCTCTTTTTGCAAACATTCATCTTTGCGGTTCTGTTCTTACAGAAGTATTCTTCTGTATGACAATCTCCAAGATTCTGTATGGCTCTATTCCGTCAGCAGGAACCATGATCCTCTTCTGTGTACTTCTCGGAATATTTGCTATTGGAGCTCCCGGTGTTCCAGGAGGTACTGTTATGGCATCCCTTGGCATCATCACCGGTATTCTTGGATTCAACGAGACCGGTACCGCTCTGATGCTCACCATCTTTGCACTTCAGGACAGCTTCGGTACTGCATGTAACGTTACCGGCGACGGCGCCCTGACACTGATCCTTACCGGATATGCGAAGAAACATAAGATCAAAGAGCAGAATATTAATGTAAATCTTTAAATTATTGTTTGTGGAGACAGACGGAATATGATTTTTTGTCTGTGAATGACATGCAGGAGTGGATTTTTCTGTTACAAAAGCCCATTCGAGATCTGGAAAATTCTAAGCTTCTGCTTCTTTGCAAAAAGCAAGAATTTTTACCCAAATCTCTCAATGCTTATGAACCAGAAAGATCCATTCCTGCATTGTTTTCCAGACAGCAAATTTATATTCCTGCAAAGGCAAATCATATGCATCGTCTGTAGGAAATAAAAACTTAAATCCGCTCACCCCCTGAAAACAAAATTTACAGCATATTTTTTTGTCTCCGGATAAAGGTTCCCAGTTTTTCTTCTTTCAGTTTTCCTTCTTCTACTGCATGATGGCCTCTTAAGAAGACGTCATCGATCACGCAGCCAAGTTTAAACCCTTCAAAGGGGTTATTGTCTGTATTATATGCATGAGTTTTTGCGGAGATCACGCTTTCTTTGGAGGGATCCAGGATAACGATATCTGCGTCGCTTCCTTCCTGGATGACACCTTTTCTTGGATAAACCCCGTAGAGTTTTGCCGGATTTTCACTTAAAAGCCTGCACATCTGTGCTTCTGTGATCTTTCCTGTTCTGACTCCGTAAGTATAAAGAAGTGTTCCCCGAGTCTGTACTCCCGGAAGTCCTCCCGGAATTTTCGTAAAGTCCTCTTTTCCCAGCGCCTTCTGTTCCAGGCTGAAGCTGCACTGATCTGTGGCAACCGTCTGGATCTCCTCTTTTGCAAGAGCCTCCCACAGACAGTCCTGATCCTCCTTTTTACGGATCGGAGGTGCACATACATAAACTGCCCCCTCAAAATCCGGTTTGGAATATACACTGTCATCCAGAAGCAGATACTGAGGACAGGTTTCCGCATATACGGTCTGTCCCTTTTCTCTTGCAGCCATCACTTCTTCATATGCTTTTTTGTTTGTAAGATGGACGATCATAACCGGAGCCTCTGCTTCCTTTGCGATCACCAGCAGTCTGTGGACCGCTTCCGCTTCCATGGTGTCCGGACGTACCAGAGGATGATTTTCCGGTCCCAGACGTCCCTCCTTCTTTGCTTCAGCGATCAGGGCATCGATCACACCTGCATTTTCACAGTGGACACCTGCAAAACAGCCGCACTGACCCAGTTTTTTCAGGATCTTGTACAGGTCACAGTCATTGACGATCATGGCAGGGTAAGTCATATAAAGCTTAAAGCTTGTAATGCCCTCATCGATCATCTCCTGGATCTCTGCCTCCGTTTCCTGGTTCCACTCTACCACAGACATGTGGAAAGAATAGTCACAGGAGCATTTTCCGTCTGCTTTTTTGTGCCACTTTTCCAGTCCTTCCTTCAAGGTATGCCCGCCTTTGTCCTGTGATGCATAATCAACCACAAAGGTAGTACCTCCAAGAAGGGCGGCTTTCGTCCCAGTCTCAAAGTCATCTGCTGTGACAGTTCCTGCCACCTCCAGATCAAAATGTGTATGGCCATCAATAAATCCCGGAAACAGAAGTTTCCCGGTCACATCCAGGATTTCCGCTCCTGCCGGATCCAGATTCCTGCCTACTGCAGCGATCTTTTCGCCATCGATCAGCACATCCGCCTGTCTGGCCCCCTCTCCAGAAACAACCGTACCATTTTTCAATAAATATTTCATAAAACTACACCCCCGATTTCTGGTCTTTTTTTCAATATACCATTCTTTTCTCTTCCCTTCAACCTTTTCCCCGGTACAGTTTCAAAATTATTCAGGCTTACATAAATTTTTTCGCAAAAAAACTTTTTATTTCCATTTTATTATGTTATATTAAAAGTAAGAAAAAAGAGGAGGTAAGACTATGGGACGGCTTACTGTATTAAAACAGATCGCTCACGATATTGCCTGTCAGTTCGGTCCTGACTGTGAGGTAGTCATCCATGATCTGAAAACAAATGATCCGGAAACTTCCATTGTATATATTGAAAACGGACATGTAACAAACAGAGGTGTGGGAGACGGCCCATCCAATGCAGTTTTTGATGTAATCCGCCATATTCACAAAAAGCCAAACGAGATCCAGCCGGAGGATCTTAAGGATCACGCAGGCTATCTGATGAAAACCTCGGATGGCAAGATCCTTAAATGCAGCACATCCTATATTCGTGATGATGACGGAAGCCTGCATTATGTATTTGGTATCAACTATGATATCTCCAGACTTACCATGATTGAAGGCGCTCTGCACGACCTGGTAACCCCTGTAAACACGGAAGAAAAGCCAAAAGAGATCACACACAATGTCAACGATCTTCTGGATCATCTGATCGAGGAATCCGTAGCCCTTGTGGGCAAGCCGGTGGCTCTCATGAACAAAGACGACAAGGTAACTGCCATTCAGTTCCTGAATGACTCCGGTGCTTTCCTTATTACCAAATCCGGCGACAAGGTTGCCAACTATTTTGGAATCTCCAAATATACTCTTTACAGCTATATTGATGTAAATAAGTAATCAGAAAACCCGGCACAGACGGCCGGGTTTTCTTTATCTGCTGATCATTCTTCTGATCACATCTATGGTTTCTTTCATTCCGTAATTGGCGCTGTTGATACATAGATCATAGTTCTCGGGTTTTCCCCACTTTTCTCCTGTATAAAACTCATAATACTTTCTGTGCTGCCGGTCCATTTTTTTCAGAAAACGAACCGCCTGCTTCAGGTTCATATTCCGGACTTCCATAATGTGCTGTGTACGCACGGAAAAAGGCGCGCTGATAAAAAGACTGATGTGAGGGATATGATTATTTTTCAGAATCATATCCGCACAGCGGCCCATAATGATACAGTCCTCTGTTTTTGCCAGATTGCAGATCAGATCACTCATGTTAAAAAATACCGCATCCTGTTTATTCAGTCCATGATAACGGTTAAACTCACGGAATCTTTCTTTTAAAGATAATCTTTTCTTCTTGGTGTACTTATTGAACTCCACGAAGTTTTCTGCATCATTCACCTCATCTCTGTCTGCCTCAAGGCGTTTTAAAACCTGATCAAAAATTTCCACATCATAATAATTGATCTTCAGTTCATCTGCCAGTTCAAATCCAATATCATTTCCTGCGCTGCCCTGGGTACGGCTGATGCAGATCACCAGATGATCGTCTTTGGATATTTTTTCTTTTCCTGCAGCCAGGTTCAGAGAAAGCCGGTCCCGATCCAGAATATCCACTCTTCCAAATCCGTCCGGAAGAGCCTCTACTTCTTTGAGGATATCGTTATATTTCCGCATGAGGCGGGACTTTTCTTCCTTATCCTGAATGGTACGGGCCATGTTACTGATCAGGGCAAGCTCACTTCTCAGCAGATGACCATCCGGCTTGGTATACATCAGCATACTTAAGGTACGGACCGTTGCCTCTCTTCCCCCGGTAAAGGTACGGCCCAGAGAAGATCCCACACATTCATAAACCTCACCGTCAAGATCATAGATCCGGTTGGCAAGTTCTTTATATTTTTTCTGATTTTCTTCCATCTCTGTCCGCCCTCCTTACCTAAAGAATACCAGCGTATCAATCACAAATACAGGTACAAGAAATACCAGGGACCAGAGCATATAGCCAAAAAATGACGGCATATTGACACCGTTTTCATCCGAAATGGATTTTACCATAAAGTTCGGTGCATTTCCGATATAGGTATTTGCTCCCATAAATACGGCTCCGCAGGAAACTGCAGAAAGCACTTTTTGCGGAACAGTTCCAAGAGAGGTTGCAATGCCCTGTGTAAATCCAAGAGTCCCTGCTGTTGTCAGAAATACCAGATAGGTAGGTGTATTGTCAAGGAAGCTGGACAGAGTTCCGGTTGCCCAGAACATCTGGAAGGGTTCTGTCACTCCAAGTTCCGGTCCAACTGCCTTCAGAAGCATCAAAGCCGGCTGCATGGTGATAAAAATGCCAATGAACAATACGGCGACTTCCTTAATCGCTCCCCAGGTAAAATGGTTTCTCCTTCGGATTTCACTTTTGGTCGTCTTAAAAGAAAACCATGCGGCAAGAAGAATCAGCACGATCTCAATCATCGCCGGGAAGGTCAGCGTTACTTCGCCAAAAATATGGATTCCCCGCACGTTACCGGCAGCATCCTGAAATGCAGACATCCCCGGAAGGACTCCGCTCAGGATCACAGCTGCTACGATCATAACCAGAAAGACAATGTTATGTAATCCGTCAATGCTAAATTCTGTACCCGGCTTACTGATATCCGGTTTTCTTCCCCGGGCAATATCCTTTCTGTAAGCCCATTTATCCAGATGATAAAAAACAAACAAAAGGATCGCCATATTAAAGATCAGAACCGGGAACAGATGCATGCTCCAGAAAAACGGCACACCCCTCATGAATCCCATGAGAAGAGGCGGATCTCCGATAGGTGTCAGACAGCCTCCCATATTGGATACCATAAAAATAAAAAACACCATAATATGGCTTTTTCTTTTTCTCCAGGAATTCATCTTGATCACCGGGCGCACCATCAGCATACTTGCACCGGTCGTTCCGATACAGCTTGCAAGAAGGGTTCCCAGCGCAAGCAGACCCACATTGATTCTCGGGGAGCCTGCAAAATCTCCCTCCATTGTTATATTACCGGACACGCAAAACAATCCGAACAAAAGAACAATAAATGTCAGATAATCATTTACGGTACATTCCAGCACAGTTTCTGCTGCTTTATGAGGTCCGTAAACAAAAGCAAAAGGCACGAGCATAAGCAGGATCCAGAAGCCGACCACCAGAGGCTGATGGGATTCCCACCACTCACCTTTGATCAACGGCATGACCGCAATGCTCAGTAAAAGACCTGCAAATGGTATGCATAACAACAGTTCCAATACCAACACCCCCATCTAAGATTTTTGATATCGGAATTATAGCATACGAAGTTCAAAAATCAATGATAAAAAACATAAAAAACACTAGAATAATTGTTTTAATTTTTGTGCAAATTTGTACAATAGCGCTTATTATCTTTTGTTATGCTTCTTATCAGGTCAGCTTATGGATAAACAGACCACTTCTGAGCTTTGGTTCAAACCACGTAGACTTCGGAGGCATAAGCCTGCCCTCATCTGCAATCTGCATCAGTTCTTCCATAGAAGTCGGATACATGGCAAAGGCCACGCCTCCTGTTTCATCTGCCATTTCCTGCAATTCTCTCAGTTTATGGCTTCCTCCCACAAACCGGATCCGTTCATCTGTTCTTGGATCTTTGATGCCCAGGATCGGATTCAGGACTTTTTCCTGAAGGAGAGAGACATCCAGCTGCTGCACAATATCCAGATCCCTGTAAATGTCCTCCCAGGCTTTCAGATGGTACCACTCACCGCCCACATACATTCCCATACAGTGCTTTTCCACCGGCTTGCAGGGAAATCCCGGCATGATCATCAGTTCAAAATTATATTTCAGGCTTCCAAGAAAGGCTTTTTCCGTAAGGCCGTTCAGATCCTTCACCACACGATTATAGGAAAGAATGGTAAGCTGATCTGCCGGGAATACAACGGACAGAAAATAATTAAACTCTTCTGCTCCGGTATAACCGGGATTCTCTGCTCTTCTCTTCTGTCCCACTTTTACTGCGGAAGCTGCACGATGATGACCGTCCGCAATATAAAGAGAAGGAATCTCCTGGAATTCTTTTTTTATTGTTCCGCACACATCTTTTTCATCGATCACCCAGACCCGGTGGCCAATCTGATCCTCTGAAACAAAATCATATACCGGACAATGGTTTTCCTTCCAGTGATCGATCAGTTCAAGAAGGCTATTGGAATATTGGCATGCCAGAAAGATCGGTCCTGTATTTGCATCACATACATCTACATGGCGGATACGATCCTGCTCCTTGTCTTCTCTGGTAAGCTCATGTCTCTTTATGGTTCCTTCCATATAATCATCAATGGAACAGCAGCCTGCAATGCCTGTCTGTGTTTTTCCTTTTCTGGTAAGTTCATAAATATAGTAGCAGGGCTCTTCATCCTGAATCAGAGTCCCGTTCTTTTCCATATTCATCAGATTCTCTGCTGCTTTTTCATATACACGGTCATCATAGAGATCTGTTTTCTCCGGAAGATCCATCTCTGCACGGTCTACATGGAGAAAGGAATCCGGATTCTTTTTTCCGATCAGAGCGGCTTCCTCTCTGCTGACCACATCATAGGGCAAAGCCGCTACCTGTGCTGCTTTTTCCGCAGTGGGACGCAGCGCCCGAAATGCCTGAAAAACTGCCATAATATTTTCTTTTCCTCCTTTTTTATGCCACAAATATGTATTTATTTTAGCATAGGCTCCGTGTCTCTTCAAGGTCACTAAATTTTTTTTGAAAAACCTAAAAATTTTTGTATTTCCTATTGCAAAATCCCGTAAATATGGTATGATAGACATAAGCAAACAGGTATTAATCAGTACTAATTAAATTTTTTAAGGAGGGTTTTTTCAAATGACTGAAGGATTAAAATGGACTGTTAACCAGGTACCAAAATCCGACGACAGATTCCTGGATCTTATGTCTGAGGAAAATGTAGCAAAAGCAAATGAATTTCACAAAAGTTTCCCACAGTATACGGTAACTCCGCTTCAGAAACTTTCCGCTCTTGCTTCCTATCTTGGAGTAAAAAATATTTTCTGTAAAGATGAATCTTACCGTTTTGGCTTAAATGCGTTTAAGGTTCTGGGCGGTTCCTACGCAATGGGACGCTATATTGCAAAAGAACTTGATCGTGATATCAGCGAGCTTCCTTTCAACGTTCTTTCTTCTGAGAAATTAAGAGAAGAATTTGGTCAGGCTACTTTCTTCACTGCTACAGACGGAAACCACGGACGAGGCGTTGCATGGGCAGCAAACCGTCTTGGACAGAAGGCTGTTGTAAGAATGCCAAAGGGAACTACCAAAACAAGATTTGACAACATCGCTAAAGAAGGCGCTACCGTTACAATCGAAGAATGTAACTATGATGACTGTGTAAGAATGGCCGCAGCCGAGGCTGCAAAAACCGAACACGGCATCATCGTTCAGGATACCGCATGGGACGGTTATGAAGAGATTCCTTCCTGGATCATGCAGGGTTACGGCACCATGGTAAGAGAAGCTGATCAGCAGCTGAAAGAACAGGGCATTGACCGTCCGACTCATGTATTCGTTCAGGCAGGCGTTGGTTCTCTGGCAGGTGCGGTTGTAGGCTACTTTGCTAACAAATATAAAGAGAATCCTCCGGTAATGGTGGTTTGTGAAGCCGGCGCTGCTGACTGTCTCTATCGTTCCGCTATGGAAAAAACCGGTGATCTTGTAAATGTTACCGGTGATCTTCAGACAATCATGGCTGGTCTTGCATGCGGCGAAGGAAACACCATCGGATGGGATATCTTAAGAAACCACGTAACCGTATTTGCATCCTGTCCGGACTGGATGAGTGCAAAAGCAACCAGAATCTATGCAAATCCTCTGGAGAATGATCCGCATATCGTTTCCGGCGAATCCGGTTCTGTTCCTCTCGGACTTTGCTATACCGCGCTTCATGATGCAGATGCAGCTGATCTCAAAGAAGCACTGAAACTGGATGAAAACTCCAATGTTCTCGTAATCTCTACAGAAGGAGATACGGATCCGGTTCGCTATCGCGAAATCGTATGGGACGGACTTTACGGAACTGACACATCATTAAGTGAATAACTGTAAAACAAAAACTTACTACTAATTAATCAATTTATTATGGGAGGTATTTATCATGGATTACGCAAAAATTAACGAGGCCGCTCAGAATTATCTGGACGACATGGCCAGATTCTTAAGAGCAATCGTAAAAAACCCGGGAGAAAGCTGCGATGAAAAAGCACACATCGACACAATTGCAGCAGAAATGAAAAAACTGGACTTCGACGAAGTCGTAATCGATCCGCAGGGTAACGTGATCGGATACATGGGTACCGGTGATAAGATCATTGCTTATGATGCACATATTGATACCGTTGGTATCGGAAATATCGAAAACTGGAAATTTGATCCATACGAAGGCTATGAGACAGACGAAGAAATCGGCGGACGTGGTGTGTCTGACCAGTGCGGCGGAATCGTATCTGCTGTTTACGGCGCAAGAATCATGAAAGACCTGGACCTGATTCCGGAAGGCTGCAAGATCATGGTAGTTGGTACAGTTCAGGAAGAAGACTGTGACGGTCTCTGCTGGCAGTACATCATCAACGAAGACAAGGTTCGTCCGGAATTCGTAGTTTCCACTGAGCCTACTGACGGCGGTATCTACAGAGGACAGCGTGGACGTATGGAAATCCGTATTGATGTCAAAGGTGTTTCCTGCCATGGTTCCGCTCCTGAGCGTGGTGACAACGCAATCTACAAAATGGCTGATATCCTTCAGGATGTTCGTGCTCTTAATGAAAATGACGACGCTGACGAGACAGAGATCAAAGGTCTTGTGAAAATGCTGAACCCGAAATACAATCCGGACTGGGAAGAGGCAAGATTCCTTGGACGCGGTACTGTTACCTGCTCCCAGATCTTCTACACCTCCCCAAGCCGCTGTGCTGTTGCTGACTCCTGTGCAGTATCTCTTGACAGACGTATGACATTTGGTGAAACATGGGAAAGCTGTCTGGATGAGATCCGCGCTCTTCCAAGTGTTCAGAAATACGGTGATGACGTTGTTGTTTCCATGTACAACTACGACCGTCCTTCCTACACCGGCTGCGTATATGAAATCGAGTGCTACTTCCCGACATGGGCAATTCCGAAGGATCACAAGGTAACAAAAGCCCTTGAGGATGCTTACAAGAACCTTTACGGCGAAACAAGACTCGGAAACGCAGAGACAGAAGCTATGAGAAAGTCTCGTCCTCTTACAGACAAATGGACCTTCTCTACTAACGGCGTTTCCATTATGGGACGTAACGGAATCCCATGTATCGGTTTCGGACCGGGTGCTGAAGCACAGGCTCATGCTCCGAACGAAAAAACATGGAAGGTTGACCTGGTAAGATGTGCTGCTGTTTACGCTGCTCTTCCGGCTTCCTACTGCAAATAAATCATTTTGCGAGGGAGCGAAGCTCCGCTCCCTCTATGCTCTCTGATTTTTTATAAAGCTATAAGCTATTCATATTAAACTATACATTAAAAATAAAAGGAGATTTTACATGAAAACATTACAGGATTATATCGACAAATTAAACAGCCTGAACTTTAAGGAGATGTACAACAACGACTTCTTCTGGACATGGGACAAGACAGACGAGGAACTTGAGGCTGTATTTACTGTTGCTGACGCTCTTCGTTTCATGAGAGAAAACAACATTTCCACTAAAGTATTCGAGAGCGGTCTCGGAATCTCTATCTTCCGTGACAACTCTACAAGAACACGTTTCTCTTTTGCTTCTGCATGTAACCTTCTTGGTCTTGAAGTTCAGGATCTGGATGAGAAAAAATCTCAGATCGCTCATGGCGAAACTGTTCGTGAAACTGCAAACATGGTTTCCTTTATGGCTGATGTAATCGGTATCCGTGACGATATGTACATCGGCAAAGGACATGCTTACCAGAAAGAATTTATGGACGCTGTAACAGAAGGAAACAAAGACGGTATTCTTGAGCAGAGACCGACTCTTGTAAACCTTCAGTGTGACGTTGACCATCCGACACAGTGTATGGCTGATATGCTTCACATCATCCATGAATTTGGCGGTGTTGAGAACCTGAAAGGCAAAAAACTTGCCATGACATGGGCTTACTCTCCTTCCTACGGAAAACCACTTTCCGTTCCTCAGGGTGTAATCGGTCTTATGACACGTTTCGGTATGGACGTTGTTCTTGCTCATCCGGAAGGATATGATGTAATGCCTGAGATCGAAGAGATCGCAAAGAAAAATGCAGAAGCTACCGGCGGTTCCTTCACAAAGACAAACAGCATGGAAGAAGCATTCAAGGATGCTGATATCGTTTATCCGAAGAGCTGGGCTCCTTTCGCAGCTATGGAAAAACGTACAAACCTTTACGGCGAAGGCGACTTTGACGGAATCGACAAACTGGAGAAAGAACTTCTTGCACAGAACGCACAGCACAAAGACTGGGCTTGTACAGAAGAACTCATGAAAACAACAAAAGACGGAAAAGCACTCTATCTGCACTGCCTGCCAGCTGACATCACAGGTGTAAGCTGCGAGACAGGTGAGGTTGATGCAAGCGTATTTGACCGCTACAGAATCCCGCTTTACAAAGAAGCAAGCTTTAAACCATATGTGATCGCTGCAATGATCATGCTGTCCAAATTTGAGAAACCTCAGGATGTTCTCAAAAAACTGGAAGTAAAAGCAGCACCAAGAATCCTTAAATAAATTCTTCTAAAAGAGTGACAGGGCCTGTGGAGCATTGTTCTGCAAGGTCCTTCTCTTTTCTTATCATTCAGGAGGTTTTTACATGTATAAGCGTAAACGAATCGTAATTGCACTGGGAGGAAACGCATTGGGGAACACTCTCCCGGAACAGATGGTAGCTGTAAAAACAACAGCAAAGGCTCTCTGTGACCTGATCGAAGATGGTCATCAGGTAGTAGTTGTCCACGGAAACGGACCACAGGTAGGTATGATCAACAATGCTATGGCAGCCCTTTCCCGCGAAGACGCCAATCAGCCTAACACTCCCCTCTCCGTATGCGTGGCAATGAGCCAGGCCTATATCGGATATGATCTTCAGAACGCACTCCGCGAGGAACTTCGCAAAAGAGGATTTGTGCGTACTCCGGTGGTTACCGTAGTCACACAGGTTCGTGTAGATCCGGAAGATCCTGCTTTCCAGAATCCCAGCAAGCCTATCGGACATTTCATGACAAAAGAAGAGGCAGAACATGCAGAAAAAGCATACGGATACATCACAAAAGAAGATGCCGGCCGTGGCTACCGTCGTGTCGTTGCTTCTCCTAAGCCTGTGGAGATCGTAGAACAGGATGCCATTAACAGCCTTGTGGATGCCAATAAGATCGTCATCTGCTGCGGAGGCGGCGGAATCCCGGTAACCCTTCAGGGAGATCACTTAAAAGGCGCTTCTGCCGTGATCGATAAAGATTTTGCCAGCTGTCTTCTTGCCAAAGAGCTGGATGCAGATATGCTGATCATCCTGACCGCAGTAGAAAAAGTTGCCATCAACTTTGGTAAAGAAAACGAAGAATGGCTCAGTGACCTTACTGTAGAGGAAGCTAAGAAATATGTAGACGAAGGACATTTCGCTGCAGGATCCATGCTTCCGAAGGTTCAGGCAGCTATGGACTTCGCTTCTTCCGGAAAAGGACGTACCGCTATGATCACACTTCTGGAAAAAGCAAAAGACGGAATCCAGGGAAAAACAGGAACCACCATTCATCTGTAAAAAAAGCCAGAAATAAAAAAACTCCCGGCAGATATTCCAGCAGACACATCTGCATGTCATTGGAATATGCCGGGAGTCTTTGTTTATTTGTTGAAATGATGCTTTTCTGCTTCCTCTTCTACCAGACGTACCGTCTCCTCTGAAGGATTGGAAATTACCGCTGCTGCAATCACCTCACAGGGAGGATTGCCCTTGACACTCTCCACAGCAGCTGTCACCGCGGAAACATCACCGCTTAAAAATACAGTGGCATGACCGCCGCATTTTGTATTCCAGGTACGAAAAGCTACATCAGATGTCTTCAGCATCTGATCGATCACCAGGATGGCATTGCTGCTTCCCAGCACCTCTACCAGTCCAAATGCTCCATATCTCATAACGATTTCCTCACTTTATCCAAAATTATTTGTTAATGGTCATTGCAAGCGCAGTCTCCGTATCCTCTGTCGGAGAAGCGATGATGGTGTGACTGACGATCTTTCCAAGAGGTTTCGCTGTCTCAAGGGCCACCTCCATAGCAGCATTCACATCAGAAACAGAACCTCTTATTTTTACACAGGCACCACTTTTCAGACGGTTACGCTCCACACTCTGGATTTTTACATTTGCTGCCTTGGATGCAGCGTCAAGAGCTACAAAGCAGGCAACCAGATTATCCAGTTCAAATACACCGACTGCCATGCCGTTATAATTTTCAGCCATAATACCTCCCACTTTTCTTACCAGAAAATTTGTCTATTGTTGTATTTACTACCAGTATACCTGTTTTTTGCTAAAAACACAAGTAAAATCAACAAGAAAAAAAGAAACATCATGTGGTTTTTATTTGTTTTTTCTTGTGGACTGGTGTGGTTATTTTTTTGTATAAATTACAAAGCTTTTTTCAGGATTCTTGTTTTTTCATTTATATGGTATATAATAAAAAGAGAGTTTAGCAGAGGTGTGAATATATGAACGTACATCAGACGGACTTTTCCAGAGGAAATGTATACCGGAACATTCTGGAGGTAGCTGTACCCATAACGCTGGCACAGCTTCTGAACCTCCTTTATAATATCGTAGACCGAATCTATATCGGACGGATTCCCCAGGCAGGTACAACAGCCCTGACCGGTGTAGGCATCTGTTTTCCCGTGATCACACTGATCACAGCATTTACCTATCTTTTCGGCAACGGAGGCAGTCCTCTCTGTTCCATGGAACGGGGACGGGGAAACAGCCGCGAGGCAGAGCGGCTTATGGGAAATACTTTTTCCATGCTTCTCCTTACCGGGATTGTTTTGATGCTTCTTGGATATCTTTTTTACCGCCCGGTTCTCTATGCTTTTGGTGCAAGTGACATTACCTACCCTTATGCAAGAGACTATATCCGCATTTATCTCCTTGGCACTCTTTTTGTGATGATCACTCTGGGAATGAACCCTTTTATCAACAGCCAGGGATTTGGAAACATGGGAATGCTGACCATCCTGATCGGAGCAGTCCTGAATATCATTCTGGATCCCCTGTTTATCTTTGTGTTCCATATGGGCGTAAAGGGAGCAGCCACCGCAACCGTTCTGTCTCAGATGTGTTCTGCTCTCTGGGTTCTTAAATTCCTTACCGGCAAAAAGGCTGTCCTGCACCTGAAAAAAGAGGCCATGAAATTAAAATGGAGCCGTGTAAAAAGCATTATGTCTCTTGGAGTCTCCGGTTTTATGATGGCCTTTACCAACAGTCTGGTACAGATTTTCTGCAACGCTACCCTGCAGACCTGGGGAGGGGATCTTTATGTAGGAATCATGACCGTGCTGAATTCCATCCGTGAGATCACGACCACTCCCGTTAACGGACTTACAGGCGGCGCTTCACCGGTTATGAGCTTTAATTACGGAGAAAAAGCCTATTTCCGGGTAAAAAAAGCAATCGGTTTTGTCACCCTGCTCTGTGTTTCCTATACGCTTGCCATATGGGGAATCCTGAAATTATTCCCAGAATTTTTTATCCGGATTTTCAACAGTGAACCGGATCTGATCGCCAAAGGCACCCCTGCTCTTCATATCTACTTTTTTGGTTTTTGCTTTATGGCTTTACAGTTTGCCGGTCAAAGTGTATTCGTAGCTCTTGGAAAAGCCAGATATGCTACCTTTTTCTCTATTTTCCGCAAGGTGATCATTGTGGTCCCCCTTACCGTACTGCTGCCCCATATTGGAAATCTGGGCGTAGACGGCGTATTCTGGGCAGAACCTGTCTCCAATCTGATCGGAGGCTGTGCCTGCTTTCTGACTATGCTGCTGACCGTTCTTCCGGAACTGAATCAGAAAAGCAGATCCAGGGCAGACTGACCCACATTAAAAAGAAGAGCCTACAGAGGCTGATCCACGTCTGTAAGCTCTTTTTCATTTTCAATTTCGTATAAAACCACATCCTCCGGATGGGCATTCAGTACTCTTTTTCCACCCTTGTCCCCGGTAAGCGCCAGCAGGCTCCTGTAATATTTACGACTGAAAATACAGGGATTTCCCGGCTCACCATTTCTGGAAACGGATGCCATTCCTTTCTCACTTCCCAGAAAGCTGCAGATCAGTCCCTCCAGAGTATCCGCGCTTAACCAGGGCTGGTCCGCCACCATAAACAGGCAGGCGTCAGCCTCCGGAAGAAGTCCGAGCTTCATAGAGGAAGAAATCCCTTCTTCGGGATGAGGATTTAATACGGTTTTTATGCCGAGCTTCTCTGCCTCTTCCACAATCTCCGGATACTGGGTAACCACCACAACCGAAGAAATCTGATCCTGCATCTTTTTCCGGGCCAGAAGCGCCTTATGGAACGCCCTCTGATACATGGGGACCCCTTCAACAGGATACAGAAGCTTGTTTTTTCCGAATCTGCGGCTGTTTCCTGCCGCAAGGATCACGATTGCCAGCTTCTTCTGTGCCCTGTACTTTAAGCTTCCGCTGACAGCAGAAACCTTTTGTTTTTTCAATTCCTGAATAATCCTGTCTGCTGCTTTTGGATCCTCCAAAACATCTGCCTTATTCAAAAACACTCGAAATTCCCGGTTTTCCACATTTTTACGAAGTCCGGAAGAAGCAGCTGCGATACTTGCCACATCCGCTTCTGTCACTTTTTCCCGGATATCCTTTCCAAGAAATTCTGACATGAATTCCGGTCTGTGGCATGTATCTGCAATCCTTTTCCCCAGGCAGTCCAGACCCGTCACTCCAACAACCAGATCTGTCATTTCCGGGATCACAGGCTCCCACTCTGCAGGAAACTTTAAAGGCAGACGCTTTGCACCGTCTGCCTCAATCAGAAGCATATCACACTCTTTTTGAAGCTCCGGAAGCTTTTCTTCAGGAAGTCCCTGTATCTTGCAACAGGAAGCTTCTTCCCCTTCCCTTCCGGTTCTGACGCCAACAGGACCCGCGTCTGCATTTTTCGTGTTTCTTCCATACCTCTGTTCTACAAAGGATCCCGCTACTGTATATCCTTCTTTTGCGAGATCTTCCCTGATCTTTTCCAGCTTTCCGTCTCTGGCAAAGGGCCGTTCCGGTTCATAAGCCATATGAGTAGTGGTAGTAACGATCACCTTTTTTCCAAGTGCGACCAGTTCCTCTGTCAGTCGGAAGATCAGGCTTGTTTTGCCTCCTCCTCCGACAACAGAGATTACCTTATTCTTTTTTATGTCAATATCCAGAAGCTCCAGGATACTCATTTCTGCCTCCATACATCAGCTGTAATTCAGGGAAGGACTCCTTCTGCCAAAAGGATCTCTACAACACTCCCTGCAATACATCTCGCCTTGTCCGAAATGGTATTGCAGTTCTTTTTTTGTTCTTTTCTGGGGTCAATATCTGCGATCTTCATCCCCTGGAAAACTTCATAGCCTTCCCGGATAATACCGCGCAGCACCCCGGTCAAAGATGCTGTCACCGGGATTTCCTGTCCTTCTTCTGTCCGGATCACAGCAATTTCCTGACCCTTTTCTACCAGATCACTGATCTTTGTTTTATTATGGATCACTCCGTCTGCCGGTGAGTGGATCACTCTCTCTTTTCCATAACCACCGATTTCTCCCGGGATTCCTGTATTCGGAATCGCCCATCCTTCTTCAATGATACGTCCAAGATCGTGACCTCTTTTTGTCTCAATCACATAATCAGCATCCACACCGGCCAGAAATCCCGGTCCAAGGGCAATGGTCAATGGTGCCATATCCCGGCTGGTACCCATATTTTTTTTGGCAAGGATCCCATCGATCACAGCATCCGGCTTCAGAGCCCGGATCGCAGTTCCCTCTTCATCTACCAGAAGAGGAATCTCCCCCTGCTTCCAGATTTCTTCGCACTGTTCCACCTGATCGATACGGTGGCTCAAGACTCCCTCTACAAAGGCTTCTCCGTCATAAACAGCTTCACAGAAGGATACTTCTCTGCGGATGGCGCTTGGTTTCCTGCTCTCCAATATAAGAACCCGGTAGCCGCAGCGGAAAAGCCGGTGAATCACTCCACTGGCAAGATCTCCTCCGCCCCGGACAACCAGCATACTGTTCTGCGGCATAACTTAAGCTCCCTCGTTTTCTGCCGCATTTTCTTTCATAACTTTTTCTACGGCATTGACAATATTCTGATAACCGGTGCAGCGGCACAGGTTTCCTGACATATGCTTTTTGATTGCTTCTCTGGTAAGGACTTCTCCTCTTTCCAGAAGTACGGTAGCCGACATCACAAATCCCGGTGTACAAAATCCGCACTGGATGGCTCCTTCCTCAATAAAGGCCTCCTGAATACGTGTCAGATCTCCGTTTTTCTCAAGTCCTTCCAGTGTACGGATATTTTTTCCCTCTGCCCATACAGCCAGATAAATACAGGAATCTACGGTCTCACCGTCAATAATAACCGTACAGGCTCCACATTCTCCAACCTCACAGCCTTTTTTAACAGAAGTAAGGCCCAGACGGTTTCTCAGCATATCAAGAAGGGATTCTCTCGGATCTACATATTCCGCTACTTCTTTTCCATTTACAATACATTTTACCAGTACTTTATCCCTGATCATTTTCTGTTACCTCCTGCAAGTTCTACGGTACGGATCAGCGCCCTCTTTGCAATCTCTCCGCCAATCTGAAGACGGAATTCTCTGGAAGCTCTCCAGGAATCTCTCGGGCTGATCTCCTGACGAATACTTTCTTCTATCGTCTGATACAGTTTTTCATCCACAGGCATTCCCTTTAAGGCAGCTTCTGTTTTTTCACATCGGAAAGGAACCGGAGCCGCTACGCCAAAGGTAATGCGTACATCTTCCAGAATATTTTTTTCTGTATCCACCCTGCTTACTACAGAACAGCTCAGGGTAGCGATATCCATGGCTTTACGCATGGAATATTTAATATAATGACCGTGATATCCCTGGTATTCTTCTGCAGGAATGATCACATGGGTCAGGATCTCTCCCCGTTTCAGATCCACACGGCCCGGTCCCAGATAAAACTCTTTTACCGGAACGGTTCTTCCTCCGTTTCCATCTTCAATACGAAGAAGGGCGTTCAGAGAAAATACTGTCGGCGCACTGTCTGCACTGACTGCACCATTGCAGATGTTTCCTCCAATCGTACCGATATTACGGATCTGAGGACCTCCAACCTGATCTACTGCTTCTCCAAGGACCGGAATACATTCCTGTATGATCGGATCATTTGTAATATGAGAAAACGTGGTGCCTGCACCGATATAAATATCTCCGTTTTCTTTTTTACTTATACCCTGGATTTCTTTAATATCACGGATACAGACAAGAGAAGTACCCGCCATCTTTCCTTCCCGGATTTTGATCAGGACATCACTTCCTCCGGAAATGATCCTGGAATCCGGATGTTCTCTCAGAAGTGCTGCCGCCTCTTCAACAGATTTTGCATTATAGTAGTTTTCAATATCATACATAAAACAGTTCCCCCTTTCAGATCAGTCCGGCTTTTTTGAATCCATCGATCAGCTTCTGAGGTGTGAGAGGATTCTCATTAAACGCCACGCCTGTTGCATGAAGAACTGCATTTCGGATGGCAGGTGCTCCCGGAATTGCAGGCGGTTCTCCAAGAGCCTTGTTTCCATACGGTCCCTCAGGATCGTCAAGCTCCACAAAATCCGCTTTGATATCCGGTGTATCCAGAGCTGTCATAAGTTTATAGTCAAGAAGATTGCCGTTCAACATCCTTCCTGTTTTTTCATCCAGAACGATCTGTTCACTGACTCCATATCCCATACCCATGGACATACCGCCATGCACCTGCATTTCTGCCAGCTGAGGATTCAGAAGCTTTCCGCTGTCATGAACATTGATGATACGAAGGATCTTGATCGTTCCCAGTTTCATATCCACTTCCACCTCTGCAAAACAGCAGCCGGATGCAAGTGTGTTTTTCTTTACCTGGGTAGAAACTTCTGCGGTAAGTACCGAAGAATTGGAAAGGCTGTAGTAAGCCTCCTGTGCAACTGCCTCCAGAGAAATTGCTTCCTCGTCTCCGGCATAGATCCAGCCGTGATCCATGGAAAGTTCTCTGGTCTCCTGCTCCGGCAGAAGTGTTTTCGCATAAGCAAGGATTTTATCATAAAGCTGCTCTGCACACTGTTTTACTGCAGTTCCGGTAACAAAGGACTGTCTGGATGCATAGGCACCTGTATCAAATGGTGTCACGTCGGTATCCTGCACAGTCACAATATGAATATTCCCTACATCCATATGAAGAGTCTCTGCAGCCATCTGGGAAAATACCGTATCTGCTCCCTGACCGATCTCTGTAGCACCAATCTGCATCTGTACACTTCCGTCCTGATTCATGGACAGACGACAGCCGGCGATCTCCAGAGAAATGGGCCATACACCTGTCTTGTAAGAAAAGACAGAAACACCGATGCCTCTTCGGATATCTCCGGTCTGATCGGCATATTCTTTGCGTTTTTCATCCCAGTGTATATATTCAGCGCCCTTTTCCAGACACTCAAAAATACCATTTGTATTCGCAGCAATCGGTTTCAGATAAGCGTCCTCATAATATCCCTGGATCAGATTCTTTTTACGGAATTCCAGTGGATCCATATGGATTTCCTTTGCAATGTCATCCATAAAGCACTCAATGGCAAACGCGGCCTGCGGGATTCCGTAAGCACGCATAGCACCTGCTGTCGGGCTGTTTGTATAAATGGTGTATGCTTCGCCTCTGACATTCGGACAGGCATACTGCAGTCTCCATGCAGTTAATCCGTTCGCTGCAATGGCATGACCGTGGGAAGCATAAGCGCCCTGATTCGAGTATGCATTCATCTCTTTTGCCATAAGACGGCCTTCTTTATCGACTCCTGCAACCAGATCATATTCGATGGAATGTCGGGTTCTGGTATTTCGGAAGGTCTCTTCTCTGGAAATATCCAGTTTCACCGGACGGCCTCCTACCTGCATCGTCAGAAAAGCGTTCAGAGGCTCATACAGCACATCCTGCTTGTTTCCGAAACCTCCGCCGATATAGGGTTTGATCACTCTTACCTTGCCCCAGGGAATCCCCAGTGCCTGACCAATCACACGTCTTACAATATGAGGAATCTGCGTGGAAGTCACTACCACAACCCTTCCCTTTTCCATATAGGCAAAGGAAATCGGGTTTTCAATATGACAATGCTGAACGATCGGAGTCTTATAGCTTCTTTTTACAACTGTCTCCGATTCCTCCAGCCCTTTATCCACATCCCCGATAAAAAAGTTGGACCGTGCCAGCACGTTATCTTTTTTATCAAAGTGAATGGGAGGATTGCTTCCATACATGGATTTTCTCGGGTGGATCTCCACCGGATATTCTTCATACTCTACCTTGATCAGCTTCAGCGCACGGGATGCTGTCACTTCGTCCTCTGCCACTACTGCAGCAATGTCATCACCATAATAACGAACCCGTCCTGTCAGGATATTTCTGTCTGCCACGTCCTGATGGGCCGGCTCTACAGACCATGGGTGTCCCGGTGTGGGATAGCAGTGATCCGGTACATCCTGGAAGGTAACCACCTTTACCACACCCGGAAGCGCTTCCGCTTCACTGGTATCAATGGATGTAACAATTCCATTTCCAATGGTAGAATGAAGAACCTTGGCGACCAGACACCGGTCAAGGATCAAATCATCTGTGAACTTTGCCCTTCCTGTAACTTTTTCGTAAGCATCTACTCTTGGAATACTCTTTCCAACCATCTCTTCACCTTCTTTTCTTTTTTTCTGCATGGATCCTGACAAGCCATCTGAGTACAGCTTTTCTCCATTTGGATATAGAAAAAGCCGGACTACATCCCAGGAGTTTGTGTTCCCCTCAGGACGGTCGTCCGGCTCCGAACCATGCTACTTTCTTATAATGTGCCTCCTGAGTTTCTGTGAAAACATCAGGAACATTCGCTTTTATTCATTTTAACATATTATAAGAAATATTTCCATTGATTTTTGTGAATTTTTTATTAATTTATTTTGAAATAATTCCTCTGGTATCTGCAATCACATTCCGCGGGCATTTTACTGCGCAGTTTCCGCAGGCAAGGCAAAGCTCGTCATTGATCAGCGCCACATTATCTGTGACTGCGACCGCATCTGCCGGACAGTTCTTTGCACAGATTCCACAGCCGATACAGCTGACATCACAGGCCTTTCTCGCTGCAGCCCCCTTATCCTTATTAGAACATTTTACAAGGAACGGGTTATCTGTAAGATGGATGTGAATAATATCCTGAGGACATGCTTTTACGCAAAGGCCGCAGCCGATGCACTTGCTTTCGTCAATTTCAGCCACTCCATATGCATTATAGAAAATGGCATCCTTTCTGCAGGCCTCCATACAGGAGGAACAGCTCATACAGCCATAGGAACAGCTCTGGCAGCGTTCCCCGCCGTTACATGCAACATAAGCCGTCTTTTTTGGAAATCTTGCCATGGATCATTCCCCCTTCTTTTTTCTTTCATATGGTGTATTTGCAAGAGGAAGACTGGTACGATACTGTCCGTCATATTTATAATATGCTCCTGCAATTGCCGGCGCTGTAGGAATGGAGGTGATCTCACCGATTCCGATGGCGCCCTCTGCCACCTTCAGTCCAGCCTTTTCCACAATGATGCTTTCTACTTCCGGTGCCTGGTTCGCACGGAAGAGACCAAGTGTACCATATTTATTCTGAGGCTTGCAGTCCTTCAGACCATACTCCTCTGTAAGAGCAAAGCCTGCCGACATTACCACGCCGCCCTCAATCTGTCCTTCCACAGAAAGAGGATTCACCGCACGTCCCACATCATGGGCTGCAACAATTTTTTCAATCTTTCCGTTTTTATCCAGGATACATACCTGCGTTGCATATCCGTAAGCCACATGGGAAACCGGATTTTTCACATCTGATCCCATGGCATCTGTTTTTGCCAGATATTCTCCCAGATACTCTTTGCCTTCCAGCTCCTGAAGACTCTTTTCTTTCAGGTCCTCGCGAAGCTTCTCACATGCCCGGCGGCATGCCTCACCGGTAACCAGTGTCTGGCGGGAACCGGAGGTGGTACCGGAATCCGGTGCATTATAGGTATTGGAAGCATCGTAGTAGATCTGATCCCGTTTCAGTCCGAGCTGTTCTGTCACCATCTGTACCAGAACCGTTCCCAGTCCCTGACCAATACAGGAGGCTCCGGAATGGATCTCCACTCTTCCATCGTGGACATACAGTTTACAGCGTCCCCAGTCCGGAAGACCTACGCCTACACCTGCATTTTTCATGGCGCAGGCAATACCCACATATGGATGGCTCTCGTAAGCCTCTTTTACTGCTTCCAGAGTTTCTGCAAGTCCTGTGGAATCATCTACCAGCTGACCGTTTGGAAGTTCTTGACCCGGGCGGATCGCATTGCGATATCGGATCTCCCATGGAGAGATTCCCACCTTCTTCGCCATTTTGGTCAGCAGCATCTCTACTCCGAAGCAGGTCTGAGTCACACCAAATCCACGGAAGGCACCTGCCGGCGGATTGTTTGTATAATATGCTTTTCCGTCAATATCAAAGTTCTGATAATTGTAAGGACCGGAGGCATGTGTGCAGGCTCTCTGAAGCACAGGTCCTCCAAGAGACGCATACGCACCCGTATCTGCGATAACCGAAGCTTTCACACCCCGGATGATTCCGTTTTCATCACAGCCCATGGTAAATTCCATATCCATCGGATGACGCTTGGGATGGATCAGAATACTTTCCTCTCTGGTAAGTTTTACCTTGACCGGACGCTTGGTAAGATAAGCGATCATTCCGGCATGATGCTGAACGGTCACGTCTTCTTTTCCGCCAAAACCGCCGCCTACCAGCTTATTGCGGACCTTTACCTTTTCTGCCGGAAGTCCCAGAAGCGCCATACACTCATGCTGTGTATCATAAACGCCCTGGTCTGTAGAATAAATGATCACACCATCTTCGCCGTCCGGTTTCGCCACCGCACACTCCGGCTCAAGAAAAGCATGTTCTGTCCACGGAGTCTGGAATTTTTCCGTAAGAACGTATTTGGACTCTGCAATCGCTTTGTCCGCATCACCACGATGTACATGCCAGTGAGCAAGAAGATTTCCGTCTCCATGTACCAGCGGTGCATCTTCTTTCATAGCTTCATAGGGATCACGGACCATCGGAAGCTCTTCATATTCTACCTTGATAAGCTTCTTTGCCTTTTCTACGATCTCCTGTGTCTCTGCCGCAACAAGAGCAATGGCATCTCCCAGATAATGGGTGATCTTGCCGACAGGGATCAGTCCATCCCAGTCCTGTTTCAGATGACCTACCTTTACGCTTCCCGGAATATCTTCTGCAGTAAATACACCAACCACTCCCGGAAGGGCCTTTGCTTTCTCTGTATCAATAGATTTTACAAGTGCTCTTGGATAAGCGGAACGAAGGGCGCTTCCGTAGATCATGCCCTCTTCATAAACATCATCCGGATACTGTCCGTATCCCAGAACCTTTTCACGAACATCCACTCTGGGCACACGGTCTCCCAGCTTCCATGTATACTCTTTTTTCTCAGGAAGCCCTTCCCGTTTATATTTTGCAGCAAGCAGGATACCGTCGATGATCTTTTTGTATCCTGTACAGCGGCAGATATTATTTCGGATCGCGTGCGCCGCCTGAGCACGGGTAGGATCCGGATTCTGGTCGATCAGACCTTTGGCGCTGATGACCATACCCGGGATACAGAAGCCGCACTGCACTGCTCCGGCCTCTCCAAACGCACGGTCATAAATCTCTTTTTCTTCTTCTGAAAAACCTTCCACAGTTAGTATGTGCCGGCCTTCCAGCATGGAAAGAGACGGAATACAGGCCTTTTGCGGTTTCCCGTCGATCAGTACATGACAGGTTCCGCAGGCGCCCTCGCTGCAGCCGTCTTTTACTGAGGTAAGATGGAGTCTGTCACGAAGAAAACGGAGAAGCTTCATATCATGCTCTTCCTGATATTCTTTTCCATTTACGTAAAAACTGAACATAGAATTCCTCCTAACATATATTCAGTATAAGCGCATCCCTGTGCAGAACACAGAGACGCGCTTACTTTTCTTTACTTTCTGACCTGATTTTTATTTGTATAACAGATAGGAATAGTCATTGATCACAGCCAGAATCAGATCGCGGATTCCTGCCGGAACAGCATCTGCCGGATCGTCAGCCTTGCAGTCTGTCATATTTCCAAGGAATCTTACTTTACATTCCTTTGTTTCTGCATTCAGTACGGCAAAACCATCATTTGTACTGTCATCCATATCCTCAGCCTTTGCAAACAATGTAAATTTGTCTTTATAAGGAGCGCTTGCATAAGGACAGAAGGTCTTACAGTTGCCACATTCGTTGCACATGTAGTCTACATGGATCACCTGTGCCATTTCCATTCCAGGAACTTTGATGGAAATATTCGCTCTGTTTGGACATACATCGACACAGTTCTCACATACCTTACTACAGGAAAGACATCTCTGGCTTTCTTTTTCAGTTTCTTTTTCTTCCTTCAGGATACCTTTCTTTTCGTAACATTCTGTCTCTGCACCGGTAACTGCTCTGTCGGAAACGACAGCAGTTCCAAGAATTGCCTTTGCAACAAGCTGTGCATCACGGATTGCTTCAACGATGGTAGCAGCACCTTTCGCACCGTCACCTGCCAGGTATACATCTTTTACACTGGTTTCCAGAGTTTCCTGATTCAGTTTTGCTTTTCCTCTTTCGTTTACATTGATGCCGTTTGCCTCGTAGAACTCTGTAGGAACCTTTTCTCCAACTGCTACGATCACTGTATCTGCCGGTACTTCAACGATCTCGTCTGTCTCTGTTACACCGGCTCTTCCGGAAGCGTCCACAACGCCAAGCTCCATCTTCTTGCAGATCAGAGTTCCGTTTTCCAGGCTTACCGGAGAAAGAAGCTCTCTGAATTCCACTCCATCTTCCAGTACCTCCAGAAGCTCTTCTTCTGCTGCAGGCATATAACGTTTGGTTCTTCTGTATACCAGATAAACATGCTCTACGCCTTCGGTGCGTTTTGCTGCTCTTGCAGTATCCATAGCTGTATTACCGCCGCCGATTACAACTACGTTCTTTCCAAGATCAACCTTACCGTTGTTTGCATTAAAGTCTGCCAGGAATTTCAGTGCATTTACTGTTTCTCCTTTTTCCAGTCTCAGGGTACCCGGTTTATTTGCACCTGTTGCAAGGATCACTGCATCGTATCCTTCTGCTTTGAGATCTGCTACAGAAGCTACCTCTGTATTGGTACGGATCTCCACACCCATTTTTTCAATAAAGGAAATATCTTTGTCAATGGCATCTGTGGAAATACGGAATCCCGGGATCACATAGCGGATCACGCCGCCCAGTTTAGCCTCTTTTTCAAAAATTGTAACAGAAGCGCCTGCTCTTGCAAGGAAATAAGCTGCTGCAATACCTGCAGGGCCGCCGCCTACGATGGCAACCTTCTTACCATTGCTCTCTCCTGCATGGATCTCACCGATCACTTCATCATAGCCTTTTTCTGCTGCGAGAAGTTTGGTTCCACGAATGTTGACAGATTCTTCATAGAAGTTTCTGGTACATTTATACATACAGTTATGTGCGCAAAGAGTTCCTGTAATAAATGGAAGGGCATTTTTGTCAAGGATCACACGAAGTGCTTCCGCATATTTCTCTTCTCCTGCAAGAGCAATATACTCCGGAATATCCTGATGAATCGGACAGCCTTCCTGACATGGAGCAAAGTAGCAGTTCAGAAGCGGAACTGTCTCATCGCTCTTTCTGTTTGGAAGCGGTTTGATATTCTTTACATGATGCGGATCTTTTTTCGCATCCTCTGCAAGTTTTTCCAGAGCCTCTACATCAATGCCTGTCCATGGCTTCACGCCGTCAGCCATAACTTTTTCTGCCATCTGGCTGAATCTCTGATATCCGCCGGTCTTGAGGATTGTTGTGGCAACTGTTACTGGCCATACACCGCAGCCTACGATTCTGTCAATGTTATAGAAGTCTGCACCACCGGAATATGCAATACGCAGTTTTCCGTCAAATTCTCTGGAAAGCATGGCTGCCAGAGAAATAGAAAGCGGGAACAGAGATTTTCCGGACATATACATCTCTTCGCTTGGAAGCTCATTTCTGGTCACGTCTACCGGGAAGGTGTTTGTGATCTTAACGCCAAAAGCAAGGTTCAGCTCATCTGCCAGAGCCTGAAGACGTTTGAACATCGGAATGGCATCCTTATACTGAAGGTCATCCTTAAAGTGGAAATCACCAAACATCATGTAATCGTAGCCCATGTCATCCATGGTCTTTCTTGCAAATTCATAGCCAAGAAGAGTCGGATTACATTTAATAAAAGTGTTCAGATGTTTTTCTTTAAAAAGATGATTTGCAATACTCTCGATCTCATTTGGAGGACATCCATGAAGTGTAGAGATCGTAGCGGAATTACAGATTTCTGAAGGAATTGCTTCAATATCTTCTTTTGTCACCTTTTCAAATTTATCTACATGATCAAGAAGCCACTGTTTACATTCTTTGAATACTTCTGTATCTTTTGCCTCTTTCATGCTGTCGATAAAGGTGTCGATCTTTTTCTCTTTGATACCTGCAAGGTCGTATCCTACAGAAATGTTAAACTGGAATCCATCTGTTCCGCCAAGGCCGAATTCCTTTGCCATAACATGAAGGATGAACCATGCCTTGATATACTCTCCCATAGCCTGCGGAACAAAAAGTTCTGTAGACCACTCACAGTTATAACACTCGTCTTCTGCCAGGATACACGGTCTGCTGATACATGCAGCAAGCTCGTCTCCATCCATTTTCTGAACTGTTTTCAGCTCAAAGAATCTTGCTCCTGCATAATAGGAAGCAACGATATTCTGTGCCAGCTGGGTATTCGGGCCTGCAGCAGGTCCGATCGGTGTTTCCAGATTTCTTCCAAAAATCTCCATAGCCTTGGAAGTATCTGCCTGATATGCTCTGTGCACACCAAATACAGTATTTTTTTCTTTATGTTCAGTTAAAACCCAGTCCATTAACTGTCCAAAGGACATACAGGTCATTTTTTCACTCATTTATTTTTCCTCCCGATTGATATTCTGGCAATTATTTGCCTGCATTGATGTCATCAGCAAGCTCTTTTGCGGCCTGACGGCAGTCTGCCATCATCTTCGCTTCATCACAGACAAGAACTTCACGGTCTTTCATAAGAACCTTTCCGTTACATACCGTAGTCTGTACCATTGCACCGGTAGTACCGAAAAGAAGATGTCCGTTTACGTTATCTGCACGCATTGGTGTCAGAGGATCATAATCAACAACGATCACATCTGCTGCCGCACCATTCTTCAGAACGCCCAGTTCTTTCTTGAAGTAACGGTTTGCAATTTTTGCATTTCCTTCAAACAGCATCTGCGGAACCTCGCCCCATGCAGTGTTTGGATCGCAAAGATGATGTTTGTGAAGAACATTGGCAACCTTCCAGGACTCTGTCATATCATGGGTGTATCCGTCTGTGCCAAGGCCGGTAAGGATTCCCTTATGAACCAGTGCCATGGTCGGAGGACATCCGCAGGCGTTACCCATATTAGATTCCGGATTATGTACCACCATGGTATCTGTATCCTTGATCAGATCCATTTCATGTTCATTGATATAGATGCAGTGGCCAAGAAGAGTTTTTGGTCCAAGGATGTTCCAGTCATACAGACGGTCAACGATCCGTTTGCTGTGCTCTTTCAGGCACTGATGCAGATCATAGATACCTTCCGCAACATGGATGTGATAGCCTACACCTTCCGGTTTCAGCTCATTGCACAGAGCCATAGTTTCGTCAGAAATAGTAAAGGATGCATGCATACCCATCATTCCTGCGATCATATCGCTGTCATCTGCAAGAGCATGTTTGATAAAGTTTACGTTTTCCATTACGGATTCTTTTGATTTCTCCATGCCGTCACGATCTGAGATCTCATAGCAGAGACAGGTACGGATTCCCAGATCCTTTGCAGCTTCCTCAATAGCAAACAGGGAGCCTGTGATATGTCCAAAGCTTGCATGATGGTCAAATACGGTTGTCACACCGTTTTTGATAGAGTCAATGTATGTGGCATATGCAGACAGTTTTGTCTGTTCCAGTGTCAGATGACGGTCGATGGTCCACCACTGTCCATCAAGGATATCCAGGAAGCCCTGCGGATTGTAGCCCTTGATGCTCAATCCTCTGGCAAAAGCGCTGTAAATGTGCTCATGAGCGTTAATATACGCAGGCATGATAACTCCGCCCTTAGCATCAATAAATTCCGCATCCGGGTAAGCAGCTTTTACAGCCTCAAGCTCTCCTACCATAACAATGGTGCTGCCATCCATAGCAACTGCACCATTTTCAATAAAAGGATTGGATGCATCTCTTGTGATCATTCTGCCGTTACCAATAATAAGCATAATAGTACCCTCCTTAACTTGTATAAATCTTCCAACTACTTTTTGCTATTGTCCAGTTTTTTTAGGAATTTTATACTATTAATGTATCACACTTTTCCTTTCATTTCAATAGTTAATCTTAAAAAAATTTTTTTATTCTAAAAATTTTTGTATTTATATGCCAGCCAATTAAAAAAACTGTGGCAGAAAACAGCTCCTGCTTTTCCTCTGTTTTCTGTACACAGTTTTTCTCTTTACTCATAATTCTTTTTTCAGTTCCAGTATTTTACGGTTTCTCTGCCATAAGACCGGGTCTGCCTGTACCAGATATCCATGACCGTTTTTTACATGCCAGTCATAAAAGCTTCTTTCCGGCTGTCCATAGGCCTCCATGATATTCATAATGGTGCCTCCATGAACTACCACCGCGGCTGCGTTTATCTTTTCCCGGATACAGACTGTCACAACGCGGGAAAAACCTTCCAGTGTCCGTTTCCGGAACTGTTCCCTGCTTTCTCCCTCCGGAAAAGGCAGGGTTCCTCCACTGTCCACCCAATCCTGATACTCCCTGTTTCCGGACAGCTCCTGATAATTTTTATTTTCAAAAATTCCAAAGTCACACTCTGTAAGCTGGTCAATGATCCGCAGTCTTTTATGGGGAAACAGAAGCTCCGCCGTTTCCCGGCAGCGAATCATGGGACTTACAAACACCTCATCCGGAACGCCGTAGGAAAGTTTTTTGATCTCCTCTCTTCCCTCCGGACAAAGCGCCTCATCTGTCGTTCCAATATATCTCTGGTATTTATTTCCTTCTGTCATTCCATGGCGGATCAGATAAATATCAGGCATCTTTGATCACCGTCCCTATGCCGCAGATCACCCGGGTCACTTTTTTGCTGCCGGCAGCCAGTTTTGTACAGACCCTTCCTACCGCTTCCCGATAAGCCCGGTCAAAAGTATCTACCGGAACAACGCCATAGCCTACCTCATCTGAAACCAGAATGACATCCGGATTGTTTCGGATCAGCTCTTCCGCCAGGTCTTTTACATCCCTGCCCTCTTTCATTTCTTTTTTTATAAACCGGTGGAAGCCCAGAACCCCCTGTGCTTTCATCAGTTCCTCTTTTGTAACGTCTTCCCCTCTGACCCATCGGATCCCGGGATATGTTTTTTCTGCAAGATCCGCTTTTCCCTGAAAAGCGCCTCCAATCATCATTTCCATAGTAAACTCCTTTTATACCGGAAACGCGGAAACCACCGCGATCACCAGAGCCATCCCCACCTCGCAAAGGCAGAGAAACCAGCCGGAAAGATCTCCTGTGGTACCTCCGAAATATTTCATTGCCATATGTCTGTAATAAAAAAACACAGCACAGGCGGTCAGAAATGCCGCACCGCCGATCACCGGGCTGATCCAGACCATCAGTCCGCAAAGAAGTATCAGATAAACCACCAGCGTATTGCGCACGACCCCGTCTTCTGATTTTCTGGAAAACTCTGCAACCGTTCCCTCTTCCTTCGCCTTCGGAAGCGTGATCACACCGATCCCGGAAAAACACCGGGACACCATAAATCCCAAAGCCATGATAAGCGTCAGACGAATATCAAAGCAGATCTCGCTCCAGGCTCCCAGCCAGCAGAGAAAATACACACAAGCAGTGATCACCGCAAACGCTCCCGCATGAGAATCCTTCAGAATTTCCAGCCGTCTTTTCCGCTCCTGCCAGGAGCTTAACGCATCTGCGGTATCCAAAAGTCCGTCCACATGGATTCCTCCCGTTACCAGCACCGGGATCACTGTCAGAATCACAGACAGAAACAGAACATTCAGCCCCAGATGCCCCGCTGCCCAGGATGCCGCAAGAGTCAACGCTCCAATGGCTGTACCAATAAAAGGAAAAAAGCAGAACATATATTTCATATTTTCCTTTGTCCACTCCGCCTGAGGCATAGGAATCTTGGAAAACATGGCAAAGGCGATCTTAAAGCTGTTCCACAGGCTTTTCACAAAAATCCTCTCCCTTCTTATGATATACAGGGATTCCGTAGACAACCTCCACCACCGTATCTGCCATCCGGGCAAGTCTCCGGTTGATATTTCCCAGTACACGCTGGTAATTTTCTGTCTCTCCTTCATAGGAAGCCGCCTCAGAAAAAATCTCATTTGTTACAATGATCAGGTCTCCCGCCTGTTTTTTCAGGCCTTCCACTCCCAGAAGGATCTCATCCTCTGTTTTTCCTCCGGCGCCATCCTCCCGAAAGATCTCATTGGCTGCCAGATTGGACATACATTCCAGAAGAACCGTACATCCGGAGGGGACCTCTGTGTTTTTCAGTCCCACATAACATTCCACTGTATCAAATCCCTTGCCTGCGCGCATCTCTCTGTGACGCAGGACTCTTTTTTTGCTCTCCTGATCAAACGGGTACATCGTTGCAATATAAACCCTCTTTTTTTCTCCGCAGGCAAGCACACAGTCTTCCGCAAAAGCAGACTTTCCACTTCCGCTTCCGCCGGTTACAAGAATCATCATTTAAACAAGCTCCTCATACTGCTCTACCTTAATCTCCGCAAAGGTACTCATGGACTCATACACGGCAACTCCCATATCCATAAACGGGAACAGCGCCACTGCACCGCTTCCCTCTCCAAGGCACAGATCGCCGTGGATCACCGCCTCTTTCTCAAGGGCTTTCAGGATCAGCGCCGCTGCCGGTTCCTTTGACACATGAGAAGCGATCATATAATCTCTGGTAAGAGGACAGATTCTCTGAGCTACCAGGGCTGCCACACAGGAAATAAATCCATCGATCACCACCGGAATATGCATGGCTGCACCGCCAAGGAACACACCTGCCATTCCCGCAATATCCAGTCCTCCTATTTTTGCAAGCACATCTACAGGATCCTGAGGATCCGGACGGTTCAGAGCGACTGCTTTTTTGATGGCTGCTATTTTTCTCTTCAGCCCCTCGCTGGAAAGGCCGGCTCCGCGTCCGGTCATTGCCTCTACCGGCTGATCCAGAAGAACTGACGCTACCGCGCTGCTGGTAGTAGTGTTTCCGATTCCCATTTCTCCGGTTGCGATCAGTTTATAGCCCTGCTCCTTCAGCCGTTTCACCATTTCAATACCGGCTTCCATCCCCTGCACTGCTTCTTCTCTTGTCATAGCAGGCTCTTTTGCCATATTTCTGGTGCCTTTCATGACCTTCAGATCGCTAGGAACCTTCGTATCAGAAGCCATGCCTACATCTACAGGAAACACATCCGTTCCGCATTGTCTGCACATAGCACAGGCAGAAGTATCTCCCTGCAGGAAATTCTCTGCAACGATCGCTGTCACTTCCTGTCCTGTCTGGGTCACGCCCTCTGCTACCACGCCATTATCCGCACACATCGCCACCAGAGCTCTCTTTTTGATGTCGATGTCCGGAGAACCTGTAATCCCCGCGATCTGCATCACAAGCTCTTCCATTTTTCCAAGGGAGTGCAGAGGCTTTGCAATGCTGTCCCATCTCTTCTGCGCTGCCAAAACAGCTTCCTCACTGATCGGTCTGATCTGTTCCTTTACTTCTTCAAGTGTCATTTTTTGTTTCCTTCCTTTCTGTGTTGTATTTGCCGCTGCCCGCTCTGTTTGCAGCCGCATTTATTTTCCTGTTGTAAAAACAAAAAATTTACTGAATACATAATTTAACGCAAGAACAATGAACTGAGTCGCAAATTTCCCCAGCATATCGTTCATATGCAGTACCTCCACCAGAAGCCAGACTCCTCCCACTTCTATGATCATGGTCACAAGACGGGCACTGATAAATTTTATAAAAGGCTGTACATGGTCCTTTAAGGTTTCACACTTATCCTGAAAAACAAATTTCGAGTTCACCACATATGCAAACAGGATCGCTGTAATGATAGATATGAGATTGGCTACGGTCAGCTGTACATTCAGTTTTCTCAGCACATAAAAACATACCAGATTCACCAGCGTTGTACATCCGCCAAAAAATACATATCTGATCATATCATTTCTGTAAAACCGAAGGATCAATTGTTTCATCTTATCCATTTCCTGCTCCTGTATTTTTCTGTTTCTTCCATTTACAAGTCTCTGTATATTTACAAGCCTGAAAATCCTGTATTTTCACAGCCGAAAATTTCATACAGAATCATGTCGTGCATGTTCCGATACATCCTGACTGCCTCTGATGATCCGGGAAATGATATATCGGGGACGCCGCTTTATCTCCTCATAAATCTTGGCAATATAATAGCCAATGATCCCCAGACTCAGCATGATCGCACTTCCTATTAAAAGGAGTACCATCAGGATTGTTGTGTATCCTTCCACTGCATGACCGGTAAAATACTGGATCAGTGAATATATGATCAAAATCAATGACAGAAGAAAGCAGATTCCTCCTCCCACTGTTACAAACTGCAGCGGAACCGTAGTAAATGCTACAATATTCGTAAATGCATATTTTACAAGAGACCAGGTAGACCATTTCGATTCCCCGGCTTCTCTTTCCTGAACCTCAAACTGAACAGATGTCGTTTTATATCCCACCCAGGAAGAAGTCGCACGGAAAAACATATTTCTCTCCGGCATGGAAAGAATACTGTCAACTGCCTTTCGATCCATCAGTTTAAAGTCCGAGGCATTCTGCATATTTACTCTTGTGGCTTTTGACATGATCCCATAGAAAAATCCCGCACATTTTTTGTGGATCAGGCTTTCCTTTCCTCTGGTTGTTTTAACACCTTCTATCACCTCGTAGCCCTGCTGCCAGAGACGATACATTTCCACCAGCGCCTGCGGCGGATGCTGAAGATCACAGTCCATCACAGCCACCGCATCACCGGAGGCCTGAGCAAGACCTGCAAAAACAGCTGCTTCTTTTCCGAAATTCCTGGAAAATTCAACACCCAGAATATGAGGATCCTCTGCTCCTGCTTCCTGAATCTCTTCCCAGGTCCGGTCACGGGATCCGTCGTTGACCAGTACCAGTTCATACGCAATCTTTGCTTCTGTCAGAACCTGCTTCAGAACACGGCAGGTTTTTTTGATCATAAGCTCTTCGTTATATGCCGGAAGAACCACTGATAATAGACTCATATTTTCTGTACCTTCTTTTTATTTTTTCTGAAAAACACCAGACAAATGTAACACACAGCTCCTGCCAAAGTCAAGCACAGTCCGGGAATCAGAAACGGGGTGTGGTACACCAGCTCTATCTCATGTTCTCCTTCCTCCAGCATCAATCCCATATACATGGTATTTGCCTGCAGAATCTCCGTTTCTTTTCCGTCTACATATGCCCGAAATCCTTTGCTGTACGGAAGAGACAGCACCAACAGCTTCGGCTGTTCCAGAGTTATCTTTCCGACAGCGCGATTTGTCTCCACAGAAATATCGGTAAGAACCTCTTTCTGCAGTTTTTTCGTCTGCTCTGTAATCTTTTCCATAGGCTGACAGACAATCCGCAGATCATCAAAAGTATACTCCCCTGTTTTTTCAAAAGTAAGAGTAATTGTTTTTTTACCACCCTTCCCATATCCGGTATTGCAGAGAAAGTTATGTTTTCCGCTGTAGGCATTATATTTATCAGTAAAAATACGAATTGTCTTATCCGGGAATTTTCCGCCTATGGTAATGGCTGTTTTCTGACTTTCTTTCCAGTATCTCCAGTGACTGTCCTCATGAATGATACTGTTCTTTTCATAACGGGACATTTTTTCCCATTTTTTATCACTGATCCTCTCTCTCGGAGAAAGCCCCTCATAGTCCAGCCCCTCTGCGACCAGATAAGTCTCACAGTCTTCCAGTCCATCAAAACGCAGTGTAAGTTCAGCGCCTTCCGTTGTCACCCTGATCTTTCCATCTTTCAGGCTGCAGCCTTTCCCTTTTTTGATTTCAAAAGGAATTTCCTGATCCAAAAACTCCGGTTCTGTCTCAGGAAGTGTACTTTTTTCCAATACAGCCCCCTGCATCAGCGCCTGCTGCTTTTCTGTCACACTCATTTTCTCGTACTTATCTCTTGGAATATAAGTATCATATGTGTAACCCAGCGGCAATGTCTCATTCCCGCAAAAAGCCGCATAAATACCTCCGTTCTTTTTTGCACTTCCTTCCATCTGATAATATCCATAGGGAAGATAACGGTACTCTCCATTTTTCACAACAAAATATTTCACGGAAGCCAGTCTGTCAAGAATGGTTCTTCCATCAAGATTATCATAATGCTGTTCCCAGGGAGTGTTCAGGTACATCTCATCAAAAAATTCTCCAATACTGCCGCTTGCCACACTGAAATAATAAGCAGTACTGTTCGTCCCCATATGCATGGCTGAATTATCATAAGACAATGCCTCAAACTGATCATAGCGAAAAATCGACGGATCCCCTGTATCAAGAACCGCAAGGTCTGCACCGGACTCCAGTTTTTCCATTGCCTTCCCCTGATCTGTAAACTCAGACAGATAGTCCTTCTCATAAGAATACTGATAATAAATATTAAAAATGATTCCGGCTGCCAGAAGTCCGCTGATCATGATACACAGATTTTTTCTGCGGATAAAAATAGAGCCATACAAAAGAATCACTGCTGTAGAGAATACAAGCAGAATCATAGCCGCCATGTTCCGCTCTGTACGAGATACCTCAGAAAAAAGAGCCAGGCAGCAGTATCCAGCCAGAAACACAAATACCCTGCGTTTTTCTCCTGTATCCATACTGAAAAATTCCGGATACACTTTTACAAAAATATAAGCGATCATCATTCCGTATGCCCAGATCCACCGGTTTGATACATAGGAAAAACCATTTAATACATGCCCCGCAAAAGGCAGGAGCAAAAATATATTCAAAAGTACAAATCCTCTTTTCAGGATCGTATTGGATTTTCGTTTTGAAAAAAGCACAAATACTGCCGTCATGGAAACTGCCGAATAACCAGCCACTCCCCATTGGATCATATTTTCCCCGATCAGACAGCTCAAATATTTTTCGTAATAGATTCTGTCATAAAAAAGGGGAACATAATTTTCCGCCTGAAATCTTCCTGTTCCAAACACAGGCAGGATCACCGGAAGCAGAACCACCGCTGCCAAGAGAACAGCGATTACAGAATAACCGGCAAAAACAGCCAGCCACTTTATGATACAGCTGACAGTTCTGTCTTTTTTTTCTGTAAAAACTGCAAAGTAATCAAAAGCCGCATATAGAACCATAAAAATACCCAACATATAGAAAAAATAAAAATTAGAAACTGCTGCCAGGGTAACGGACCAAATAAACAGATACGGCTTTTCCCTGCGGTATATTTTATCAATTCCCAGAAGAATAAGAGGCAGATAGATCATTGGATTCGCAAAATATGGGTGTTTCATGGAAGCATAGATTGTCCACCCGGCAAAAATATATATCAAAGCTCCCAAAAGTGTTGCCTGCTTTGAATTTTTATGATAAAAACAATAACTGCTGAATGTGATTCCTGCAAGATAAATCCTGAAAAAAATCAAAAACTCATAAAGATACTCTGTTTTATCCACGGGAACAAATACTGATAAAAGCGTAAGCGGATCTCCAATCACATAATAGTGAAGCGTGGTCAGAATATCCGAGCCATATCCTATGTGCATATCCCACATTGGAATTTCCAATTTGTGTTCTATAAACAGCTGGCGGAGAATCTCCCTCAGATACTCACCGTAATATGCCAGTGAATTCAGATGTTGAGGTACTCCGTCATGACTCCATATCAGAGATTTTCCATTCAGATAAAAAAACAGATATAGAATCAGAGCCATTACTCCAAAAGTTACTGTATAAACAAGGTAATAATTGTTTGTTTTCTCTGTAAAAATACTTTTTTTGCTTTTCATAATAAATTTCCTCTAAAAAAGCCGCGGTACAATATGTACCGCGGCTCCTGATCTGAAATTATTCTGCATCTGCTCCGTAAAGAGTGATGAGTTTGTTCAGATATTCATATCTAGCCTTAGCCTCTGCTTCATTCTTAGCAAACAGTCTTTCAGCCTTTTCAGGATTCTGACGTTTCAGAGAGTTGTAACGAACCTCGCCGTCAAGGAATGCCTGATAGTCTTCCATATTCGGAGCTTTGGAATCAAGTGTGAACTTGTTCTCTGCTGCCGGGTTGAAGCGGAAGTTGTGCCAATATCCGCACTTAACTGCCAGTTCTTCCTCGGTCTGAGCCTTGGACATACCCTTCTTGATACCATGGTTGATACATGGAGCGTATGCAATGATCAGAGACGGTCCCGGATAAGCCTCAGCCTCAGCAATTGCTTTTACAGTCTGGTTGAAGTCAGCACCCATAGAGATCTGTGCTACATATACATAGCCATAGCTCATAGCGATGGAAGCCATATCTTTCTTCTTCACTTCTTTACCGCCTGCAGCGAACTGAGCGATTGCACCTGTCGGTGTGGACTTGGAGGACTGTCCGCCAGTATTGGAATAAACCTCTGTATCGAATACCATAACGTTGATGTCACGTCCGCTTGCGAGAACATGGTCAACACCGCCAAATCCGATATCGTAAGCCCATCCGTCACCACCGAAGATCCACTGTGATTTCTTGGACAGATAATCTTTCTGTACAAGGATTTCCTGAGCTGCGTCACATCCGCATGCTTCCAGAGCTGCTACCAGTTTATCTGTAGCTGTTCCGTTTGTAGCGCCTACAGAGAAGGTATCCAGCCATTCCTGAGCTGCTGCTTTCACCTCTTCTTTATCTGTTGCTGCAGCAAGAGCCTCAACCTTATCTTTCAGACCGTCACGGATTGCTTTCTGTGCAAGAAGCATACCATAACCAAACTCAGCGTTGTCCTCGAACAGAGAGTTGGACCATGCCGGACCCTGTCCCTTAGCATTTACTGTGTATGGTGTAGACGGTGAAGAGTTACCCCAGATAGAGGAACATCCTGTTGCGTTTGCGATGTACATTCTGTCACCAAAGAGCTGAGTGATCAGTTTCGCATATGGTGTCTCACCACATCCTGCACAAGCTCCGGAGAACTCAAGCAGCGGCTGTTTGAACTGGCTTCCCTTAACAGTTGTCTCTTTGAATTTCTCGATTACATCTTCCTTAACCGGAAGCTGTACGCCGTAATCAAAGAATTTCTGTGCGCCTGCGTTTGCTTCCATGTTTTCCATAACAAGAGCCTTAGCACCCTTCTTACCAGGACATACATTTGCACAGGAACCGCAGCCTGTACAGTCATAAGCGGAAACAGTCATTGTAAATTTGTAATCTTTCATACCGGTCATCGGCAGAGTAGCCATACCTTCCGGTGCATTTGCAGCTTCTTCCTCGGTAAGAGCTACCGGACGGATAACAGCGTGCGGACAAACATATGCACAACGGTTACACTGGATACAGTTTTCCGGCTGCCATACCGGGATATTTACAGCGATACCACGTTTTTCGTATGCGGAAGAACCGGATGGTGTAGTACCGTCTACATAATCCTTGAATGCAGATACAGGCAGAGAGTTACCTTCCTGAGCATTTACTTTTGCCTGGATATTGTTAACGAAATCGATAACATCTTCTCTTCCCTCTTCTGCATGAGTCATATGAAGGCCTTCGTCCTCAGCATCTTTCCAGCTTTCCGGAACCTGGATCTCAACAACCTGTTTTGCACCGGCATCGATAGCTGCCCAGTTCTTCTGAACAACGTCATCACCCTTACGTCCGTAAGTAGCTTTTGCTGCTGCTTTCATAAGGTCGATTGCCTGCTCCTCAGGAATAATGCCTGTAAGCTTGAAGAATGCAGACTGAAGGATTGTATTGATACGTGTCGGTCCCATGCCGGTCTCGATACCGATCTTAACACCATCGATGGTGTAGAATTTGATATCGTGATTTGCGATGAACGCTTTTACCTGTCCCGGAAGATGTTTCTCAAGTCCTTCCATATCCCATGGGCAGTTCAGAAGGAATGTTCCTCCATCTACCAGCTCCTGAACCATGTTGTATTTATTCACATAAGAAGGATTGTGACATGCAACAAAGTTAGCTTTGTGGATCAGATATGTGGATTTGATCGGTTTCTTACCGAAACGAAGGTGAGACATGGTAACACCGCCGGACTTCTTGGAGTCATAGTCAAAGTAAGCCTGTGCGTACATGTCTGTGTTATCACCGATGATCTTGATGGAGTTCTTGTTTGCACCTACAGTACCGTCAGCGCCAAGACCCCAGAATTTGCAGTTTGTGGTTCCTTCCGGAGTAGTTACGATCGGAGCACCTGTTTCCAGGGACAGATTTGTAACATCATCCACAATACCGATTGTAAATTTCTCTTTTGTTGTGTTCTCAAATACAGCAACGATCTGTGCCGGTGTTGTATCTTTGGAACCAAGGCCGTAACGTCCGGAGAATACCGGAACATCTTTGAATTTGGAATCTCTGAGAGCTGCTACAACGTCAAGGTACAGCGGCTCGCCAAGAGCTCCCGGCTCTTTTGTTCTGTCAAGAACTGTGATCTGCTTTGTAGTTGCAGGGAATGCTTCGATCAGAGCTTCTGCGCTGAATGGTCTGTAAAGACGAACTTTTACAACGCCGACTTTTTTGTCTGCTGCTGCAAGGTAGTCAATTGTCTCCTCGATAGTATCGTTTACAGAACCCATAGCTACAACTACGTGCTCTGCATCCTCAGCACCATAGTAGTTGAACAGTTTGTAGTTTGTTCCGATCTTCTCGTTCACTTTGTCCATGTATTCCTGTACGACTGCCGGAAGGGCATCATAGTACGGGTTACATGCTTCTCTCGCCTGGAAGAAGATATCCGGGTTCTGTGCAGAACCTCTCTGGCATGGATGGTTCGGGTTCAGAGCATGTTTACGGAACT
>PPYE01627061.1_pt1 | contig 75132 bp, 75 predicted proteins | sample 1559881 | NCBI WGS metagenome assembly PPYE01 (sample SAMN08240022, study PRJNA423297) | Human gut metagenome, whole genome shotgun sequencing project. | reverse complement strand
AGCAACCTGGAAAAGAAAGTCGGCAACATTTCCTGGTCCGGCGATGCCCGCATGCAGTACCAGCATAACCTTGATGGAGATAAAGATCATACGGATGCTTGGAAAGGCCGTCTGCGCATCAATGCGGACGCCCAAGTCAATGACCAGGTTGTTGTTTCAGGCCGTTTCGTATCTGAAATGGATTTCAAAGACAGTGGGGATGCTAAGACTATCATGGACCGCATCCATGCGCGCTGGACACCGAATGACGCTTTCTACATGGATCTTGGCCGCCAGGGTGTGGCATTGGACCAGACCGGCGTGTTCTGGGATGAAGATGGAAGGTTTGATGGCGTCGTAGCAGGTTATGATAATGGCAAATTCGGCGCTGAATTCGGTTATGGCCGTTTCCAGGACGCTGAGCGCAGCATGGATCACTATTCTTGGGAAAACAGCGCGTCCATTGAGTCTTGGTATGGCAAGCTGACAGGACACTTTGGTGAATCCTCCGCGGTTTCTGCTTTCTATCTCAAAAATGCACAGGGGCTTGATGGAAATAGTGTAGATCCTGATATAAAGGGAGCGCATATCCACGCCTGGGGCGCCGGTGCGACCATTGGACTGGGGGATTCCGGCCTGAAGGTTGACGGTGATTTCATCCAGACAAGAGGCGATCATGACCTTGGACATGCTAATCTGTGGACAGCCGGCCTGAATTATGGCGAAGTGGATCTGAATAAACCGGGCAGCTTTACTCTCGGTGTCCACTATGTAAGAGCTGACGCAGGCGCTTATCTCCTCGGCAATTCTGCTCTGGATATGACGGATCAGCTGGATTATGGCTGGGACAATGACGCAGGTGTGAAGTTCTGGACAGCTCGTGCAGGCGTTGCTGTACAGAAGAATGTAGAACTGGACGCTTACTACAACTTCGGCGCGAAAGCATATGATAACTGAACTACGCTTTCTAATTCGTGATTGTAAGCTAACAATAGAAGACCTCTTCGGGGGTCTTTTATTTTGCGAAAAAACAGCTGTTGGAAGAGAATTCCCTGCTTTCTCACAAAGTGTTCTTACCCCGCGCAGAATGACGATTGGAGGAAAGGATGTCATAATGAGAGAAACGGTAAGAAGATAAAAGCTATCAGCTGTGAGCTGTCAGCTGGCAGCTAAAAGTGCTGAATGACGGGATACGGTAAGGCGTCATTCAAAGCGCCAGCGAAGGATCTGCTACAGTGTTGAGGAAAGGGATTCTGACGGAAAAAATAGGGATTGGGTAAGCCTCCTTATTTATAAGGAGGTGGCCGGCGAAGCCGGACGGAGGATACTGGCTTGGGGGAACGACGCAAAAGAATAGAATGAAGATTCTTTTGCTGCCCCCCGTTCTGAGTGATAACGGACGGTAAAACGTCATCCTAAACGAATGTGAAGGATCTGCTGTCGTAGTGAGGAAAGCCGGTAAGACGTCATTCAATGTAATAGATTCTTCACTCTGTGTCACCATCCCGTTTCCCGTCCTTCCCACAAGGTGTTCTTGCCTCCGTTCAGAATGACGTTAAACAGACGGCACAGCTGGTATTCTAACCACTTTCAGGCCTGCCGATAAAGTAGCACCCATGGTAAGGCGTCATAATGAGGAGAGCGTTAAGCGTCATCCTGAACGAATGTGAAGGATCTGTTACCGTAGTGAGGAAAGCCGGTAAGACGTCATTCAAGGTAATAGATTCTTCACTCCGTGTCACCATCCCGTTTCCTGTCTTTCTCAAACAGCATTCTTGCGTCCATTCAGAATGACGGCGGATAGTAAGGCGTCATAGTGAGGAAAGCTGTCAGCTGTGAGCTGTCAGCTGGCAGCTAAAAGTGCTGAATGACGGCGGACGGCAAGACGTCATTTAGAGCATCGGTGAAGAATCTATACCCGTGGGGAGGAAAACGGAACGTGTGGTCTTGTAATGGCAGAAAGAATAGAAGCTGATGCCTGATATTTGATGCATTAAACATATTCCATTATGGTATATGTCATCTTTTCTTATACAATATATTCCTATATGCGTCGTTGGATGTTTTTTACACAGGCCGACTGTGTTACAATAGGTACACAGGTAATGAGAGAGGTTCGTATGTTTGACGAAAAGTTATTGAATAAGGCGGAAGCGCTCTACATCCGGTGCCGGCTTGATGAAGCGTTTCCTTTATTTATGGAGCTTGCCGGGGCAGGCTGCGGCCGGGCGATGTACTTCCTCGGTGAGTATTACAATCACGGTCTCGGCTCGATTAAAGACAGGAATGAAACGGAGGCCCGCTACTGGCACGGGAAAGGCGCGGCGGTCGGCGAACTGTTGTCCCAGTTGAATCTGGCGTACATGGAGGATCCCCGCTCTGAGGAGAGGGCGGTGCTTTGCCGCGGGTATTTTCCGTCTGTCGTGAAGGCGGCGGAAGCGGGGGATATCGTGGCTGCTGATGAGCTGGGCGATATGTATCTGTACGGGTTCGGTGTGGAAAAGAGCGGGAAGCAGGCTGTCTTCTGGCTGGAGAAAGGCGCAGAAAAAGGGTATTGGCGTTCTCTCAATGCTCTCGGCGATATGTACCGCCTGGGGGAAGAAGTGGAAGAAGATGGGAAAAAAGCACTTTCCCTGTACAGGAAGGCGGAAGAAATGCATTCCAGGGAGGCGCTCACATCGATCGGCTTTATGTACTATGCAGGGCAGGGTGTGGATTTTGATGAAGGGAAAGCATTTTCCTATTTCCGGAAGGCGGCAGGAGCAGGGGACTTGGACGCTCTCTTCATGATGGGCCGCTGCTATATGGAAGGCAGCGCGGTAGAGAAGGATGACAGGAAAGCGGCAGACTGCTTTAAGGAAACGGCGGACCGCGGTTATCCCATGGGCATGTGGGCGCTGGGACAAAGTTATCTTCACGGCATTGGTGTGCAGCGGGACGAAAAAAAAGCGGTCGCCCTCTATCAAAAGGCGGCAGGTATGAATCTGGCGGCGGCGTATTCCGCTCTTGCCCAGTGCTACCGCTACGGTGCGGGCGTTACTGAAGATAAAGCGGCCGCTGTGGAGATGTACAAGCAGGCATTTGCCCTGGGCCAGGGTCTTGCGGCGGATGAGATCGGAACGATGTACCTTGTGGGAAATGAAATCCTTCCGAATGTGGCAGAAGCGTTCCGATGGTATGAAAAAGGGGCTGAAATGGAAGAGGCGGCCAGCTGGTACCATTTGGGAATCTGCTATGCCGAGGGTCTCGGTACGGAAATCAATCGGGACAAGGCGCTGGAGTACCTTTACCGGGCGTATGCCGCAGAGTATCCCGGCGCGCTGGAATATATCACGGATAATATGCAGATCCGGCTGCAGTAAGGAAACTGCTCTTCTTCGGAGGAGCGGTTTTATCATGGCGGAAAGACGCAGATGAACGGGGCGGAAAAAATCCTTTCGGCGCAGGGGGAAGCTGATTGCTGTCATTATCCGACAAAATATTTCTATACAGGGAAAGAAAAGATACTTTTGTTGGCAGAAAAGCGGTAAAATAATATAAATCAGAGTATAAAATATAGGGGATATATATGGAAGATGTTTTCTGGGGGCTTATGATTCCCCTTCTTGGTACGACGCTGGGTGCGGCGTGTGTCTTTTTCATGCGGGGACGGCTGCACCGATCGGTTCAGCGCGGCCTTACGGGATTTGCATCGGGTGTGATGGTGGCTGCTTCGTTTTTCAGTCTGCTCCTTCCTGCGCTGGAGCAGTCGGCGCCTATGGGGCGGTGGGCGTTCCTTCCCGCGGTGATCGGTTTCGGTGTGGGTGTGGCCTTTCTCCTGCTTCTGGATCACATCATTCCGCACCTGCACATGAACGCGGAAACGGCGGAAGGACCGAGGAGTCATCTCAAGAAGACGACGATGCTTATTTTGGCGGTGACGCTCCATAATATTCCTGAGGGAATGGCGGTGGGCGTGGTATACGCGGGGGTTCTTGCCGGCAGCAGCGGTCTGACAACGTCAGGGGCGATGGCTCTTTCAGCAGGGATCGCCATCCAGAACTTCCCGGAGGGCGCTATCATTTCCATGCCGCTCAAAGCGTCGGGCATGGGGAGCTGGAAATCTTTTTTTGGAGGCTTCCTTTCGGGCGTTGTGGAACCGGTCGGCGCGGTTCTGACGATTCTGCTTACGAGCCTTGTCGTCCCGCTTCTTCCCTGCTTTCTCAGCTTTGCCGCAGGCGCCATGATTTACGTCGTCGTGGAAGAGCTCATTCCTGAAATGTCGGCGGGGGAGCATTCTGATATAGGCGTGGTTTCCTTTGCTGTCGGTTTCATGGTCATGATGGCTCTCGACGTGGCGCTGGGGTAATCTTATTTTCTTTTTTCATGGCGAATTTTCCGCTTTTGAATGTGATATAATTAATTGTAAATATTTTTAGAAAAATACCGAAACGCGTTTTTGTTTTTCGGCATTTCTTTTGTTTGAAGAAGGACGGGGTACCGTGGAAAAGCAGGTCATGATCCGCTGCAAGTCGATTCAGCGGGACGAACGGGGAAAGGCGGAGGAAGTGGTACTGGAAACGCCGGGCGTATACGGCGAAGATGAAAACTGCCGGTACCTGACTTACGAGGAAACGTCTCTTTCCGGCATGGAGGGAACGACGACGACAATCCGCATGTACGGTGACCATGTCACGCTTTCACGGCAGGGGAGCTTCCTCCAGGAAACGGAATACCGTCCGGGCACTGTGGCAAAGTCGGAGTATATAACGCCGGCAGGACCTGTGGAAATCACTGTTTCTTCGAAAGAAATCACCGATACGGTGAGCGGGGGAAAGGGGCGGCTCCGACTGGTTTATGACATTGAAATGAAAGGGCTTTTCAGCCATCTGAACGAAATTATTATTGATGTGCGGGAGGAATCGGAAACTTCATGGAAGTCAGAGAAGAACTGAAAGAAATTATTGAAAGGGCAAGGGCGGCGGCCGAGGCGGCGGGAGAACTTCCCCGTGGGGAGTATGCTCCTGTGCAGCGCCTGGAAATACCGAAAGCGAAGGAATTCGGCGATTATTCCACGAATGCGGCCATGCAGTGGGCAAGGACGGCGCATAAAGCGCCCCGCGCCATTGCGGAAAGTATCGTAAAATATATTGACGCGCCTCTTGTTTCCAAAATGGAAATCGCGGGAGCGGGATTTATCAATTTCTTTCTGGCAGCAGACACAGTGTATGCCGAGTTAAGAAATATCCTTTCCGCCGGCGCTTCTTACGGAGATCTTCCGAAAGATAAAAAAGACAAAATCCTTGTGGAATATGTGTCCGCCAATCCCACAGGACCGCTCCATATCGGGCACGCCCGCGGCGCGGCTTATGGTTCTGCTCTGGTGAACCTGCTCCGCGCGGCGGGGTATGATGTGTATGCCGAGTATTATGTGAATGACGCGGGCAGCCAGATTGCCCACCTGGCGGAATCGGTCAATGCCCGTTACCTCCAGCTTCTCGGAAAAGACGCAGATGTGCCGGAGGACGGTTACCACGGATATGACATCGTGGAAACCGCCAAGTCCCTCATTGACCGTGAAGGCGATGCGTATCTGTCCATGGATGAAGAGGCGCGTCTGAAGGTGTTCAAAACGGTGGCGCTTAATGAAAAACTGTCTATCCTGAAAAAGGATCTGGCCGATTTCCATGTCACTTTTGACAACTGGTTCTCTGAAAAATCACTTTACCCCAAGCAGGTGGACGACGCTCTCGCTGCGCTGAAAAAGGACGGATATCTGTATGAGAAAGACGGCGCCTGGTGGCTTGCCACGACGAAGAACGGTGATGACAAAGACAGGGTCGTTATCCGCGCGAACGGCGAACCGACCTATTTCTGTTCCGACATCGCCTATGTGCCGAACAAGGAAAAACGGGGCTACAATAAGCTGATTGATATCTGGGGCGCAGACCACCACGGATATATTATCCGTATCCATTCTGCCATGAAGTTCCTTGGCTACGATCCGGAAGATTTTGAAATCATGCTTCTCCAGATGGTGACACTTCTCCGTGACGGACAGCCGGTGAAAATGTCCAAGCGCACAGGACAGGCGGTCACGCTCCGTGAGCTGATGGACGAAGTGGGAAGCGATGCGGCGAGGTATTTCTTCTGCAGCCGCACACTGGACAGCCAGATGGATTTCGACATTGACCTGGCGAAAAAGCAGTCCAGCGACAACCCTGTTTACTATATCCAGTATGCCAATGCCCGTATCCACAGCCTTTTTGCCCAGGCAAAAGAAGCGGGAGTAAAGTGGGGCGACTGGGAAAAGACAGACTTTACGAAACTGACGGAAGAATGTGAACTGGACCTTGTCAAGAAAATGGAAAACTACCATATGCTCATTGACGGCGCAGCGACGGAAAGAGCGCCCCAGCGGATAGCGAAATATGCTTATGAGCTGGCAGGGCTTTTCCATCATTTTTACCGTGAATGCCGCATTCTGGGCGTTGAAGAAGGCGTGACACAGGCAAGGCTCGGCCTCATCACCGCCGTACAGCACGTGCTTGTCCACGCGCTTTCTATTCTCGGTGTTTCCGCACCGGAGCGCATGTAAAGGAGGAACCATGACAAAGTATATTTTCGTGACAGGCGGCGTCGTTTCATCTTTGGGGAAAGGCATCACCGCCGCTTCCCTCGGCCGTCTTCTGAAAAACAGAGGGTACAAAGTTACCATTCAGAAATTTGACCCTTATATCAATATCGATCCCGGTACCATGAGTCCTTACCAGCACGGCGAGGTCTTTGTCACTGATGACGGCGCGGAAACGGATCTCGATCTGGGCCACTATGAACGTTTCATTGACGAAAATCTGTCCAAAGCCTCCAACGTGACGACAGGCAAAATCTACCAGTCTGTGATCAATAAAGAAAGAAAAGGTGAGTATTTGGGATCCACCATACAGGTTATCCCCCATATCACCAATGAAATTAAAGACCGTGTTCTCCGTGTCGGCAAAAATGACAATGCGGATATTGTTATTACCGAAATCGGCGGTACTGTGGGAGATATCGAATCCCTGCCTTTCCTGGAAGCAATCCGCCAGGTCAAGAAAGATGTGCCCAACAGAAATGATGTCATCTATGTCCATGTTACACTTGTACCTTATATCGCGGCGGCGGGCGAACTGAAAACGAAACCCACCCAGCACAGCGTCAAGGAACTGCGCTCCATCGGTATCCAGCCGGACATCATCGTGTGCCGCACTGTGGAAAAACTGTCGGATGAGATGAAAAAGAAAATCGGCATGTTCTGCGATGTGGAACCGGAAGCCGTTATCAATAACCTGACGGCTGACAGTATTTATGAAGTGCCTCTTCTTATGGAACAGGAAGGTCTCGACCATATCGCCCTGAAAAAATTGGGACTTGAAGACCGTCCGGTGGATATGGAAGACTGGAAAGCCATGGTAGAACGCATGACCACGGCAAAAAAGGAAGTGCAGATCGCCCTTGTCGGTAAATATGTCCGGCTCCATGACGCTTACCTTTCCGTAGCGGAAGCGCTGTCCCATGCGGGATACGCCATGGGGGCCAAGGTGAACATCCGCTGGATTAATTCCGAAATCCTTGAAGAAGAAAAGCCGGATCTGGATGAAGTATTTGCCGGTGTTGACGGTATCGTCGTCCCCGGCGGCTTCGGCTACCGCGGTGTGGAGGGGAAAATCGACGCTATTCGTTATGCCCGTGAAAATAAAATTCCCTTCCTTGGGCTCTGCCTTGGCATGCAGTGCGCCGTCATCGAATTTGCCAGAAACGTGTGCCACATGGAACAAGCCAACTCTTCCGAATTTATTCCCGACGGGAAATATCCCGTCATTGACCTCATGCCCGATCAGGAAGACGTCACGGAAAAAGGCGGTACCATGCGCCTCGGCATCTATCCGTGCAAGCTGAAAGAAGGAACAAGGGCGAGAACTTTGTATGAAAATCAGGAAATCGTCTACGAACGCCACCGCCACAGATACGAAGTGTCCAACGAATTCCGTCCGCAGATGGAAGCGGCGGGTCTTGTCATTTCCGGCACCAGCCCCGATGACCGTCTCGTGGAAATTATCGAATTAAAAGACCATCCCTACTTTGCCGCCACCCAGGCCCATCCGGAATTCAAGAGCCGCCCGAACCGGCCCCACCCCCTCTTCAACGGTTTTATGGAAGCTGCCGTGAAACAAAGCGGTGAATAAAATATGAAAAGAAAACGCTCCCTGCAGGGCGTTTTTTTGATGGAGAAATGTGAAATGAAAGGATTAATAAAAACAGATTCGGGGATTGACATTTTGTATTTTGTTAAAATTTATACAGAAAAAGAGTTTCAAAAATATTTATTATAAAATGCAAAGTTAAAATTAAATATAAGGTGTGATATAATTATATATATAATTATGATTAAGTTGGTTATTATTTAAGGGAGGTTTTTTCATGAAAAAAAGATACGTACTGTTACTTTGCGCGGCTGCTTTGTCTATTGGCGCGGCTTGCTCTTCCGTGTCTGCCCACGGTGTGTTTATTGCAAACCGTTTTGACCAGAAAGCCCTTGTCCTTGGGGAAGGACCGACAGACAACGCGTACAATCCGTCCTGTGTGAAGGCGGTGGAAGCTTATGATAAGAATTTCGACGCTATGAATGTGGAAACTGTAAATTATGAGGATCATATTTCTATCATTCCCACGGATGAGTTGGGTGTAACGGTGACTTTCTTTGATTATGGCTTCTTCACGAAAGACAGCTCCGGCAAAATGCATCAGGCTCCGTTTGCGGAAGTAGCGGACGCGGTGAAGACGACCCACGCGATCAAATGGAATATTAACTACTGGAGCCCCGATGTAAAACCGGGCGGCATTTATAATGTGCCGATCCAGATCGTTCCCCAGGTGAATCCACTGACGCTCCGCAAGGGCGATACGTATAGAATCCGTGTATATAAAGATGGCAAGCCCTATGCGAACGCGCCTCTCATCAAGGACGTCATCAATGACCTGACTAATGAGTCCACAGCCGACGCGGACGGTTACGCTACAGTTACTGTCAGCGCAAACGGTCTGAACGTAGTAGGTGTGGAAGTGGCAGGGGAGAAAGAGGATGAACATACCACGCCGAAGTATTTCTCTTCTCTCTCTTTCATTATTGATCCGGAATAATCTAAAAGACCGTGGGACATACTATAAATACAGATGTTCCGCGGTCTTTTTTTATGCTATTGATACTGTTTTGATACTATTGCGTCCTATATCATTTAATTTAGCGGTTAATTCCTCTTGCTTAGACGGGTATAAATGGGAGTAGGTTTGAAGAGTTGTTTTAATATCTTCATGTCCTAAACGTTCTTTTATAAGTAAGGGAGAAAAAACCATTTCAATTAATAGGCTTGCGTGGCTGTGGCGCAGATCATGAATTCGTATCTGTTCTGCACCCGAAAGCTTGCATCCTAATTTCATATGGCGGAAAAGCCAAAATTTAGTACAAGGAAATATGCGTTCATTCTGCTTAATATATGGCAGGCGGTTAATATAATCGGCGAGCATATCCACAATGAATTGTGGAAGCAGGATGACTCTATTTCCTTTTTCCGTTTTTGGCGATGTTATGATGTCTTTTTTATGCAGGCGTGAATAGGTTTTATTAACACGTATACTTTTTTCTTTTTCATAAAAATCTGACAGAGTGAGTGCTAATAATTCTTCTGACCGCATTCCTGTATAAAATAGCAGGTTAAAGACGAGATATTCCTATTGATACATACGTATACACGTGCTACAATAGAATCAATAAAGGAGATATGGCAGGATGAAAGACAAAGACTTACTGAAACTGCTTTTGAAAAATGGATGGCAAGACGTGAGACAGCGTGGAAGCCATCACAGGCTTGTCAAAGGCGATAAGTTTGAAGTTATAGCTGTCCACGGCAAAGATATGCCGAAGGGACTGCTGAACGCCATACTAAAGGGAACGGGGCTGAAATAAGCCCCGCATGGGTGACAAAGGAGGTAATGAAAATGTTATTTATTTATCCGGCGGTTATACACGAAGACGCAGATGGAATGTGGGCAGAGTTTCCGGATTTAGAAGGGTGTACTACATACGGTGATACAATGGAAGAGATTTTGTCCGGAGCCGCGGAGGCAATGGAGCTGTACGTATTAGGAATGATGGAAGACGGAGTGCAGCCTCCTGTGCCGACTGACATTAAAGAAATTAAGAGACTGGATAAAAATGCTTTCGCAACGTTGATTCAATCTGATGTGGATCTGGCGAAAAACACGAAATCGGTTAAAAAGACATTGACAATTCCAGCATGGTTAAATCAGCGGGCATTGGACAAAGGGATTAATTTTTCTAAGGTACTTCAAGAGGCGCTGGTTGCGAAAACAGTTTAATAAAGATACAGGTTACGGCCGTCCGAATGGACGGCTTTTGCATTTTCTATACATTTCCGGCGGTACGTACTGCTCAATGGGCGGGATTTTAAATGGGGAGAGGAAGTCCGATGCCCGAGAGCAGCGGTTCGAAATTGACAGCGTATGTTTTTCTTTCCGTATTGTGAAGATATGGATATATTCCCACCTCGCTGCTGATTTCCCGCTTATGGACGGTTACAGTGAGGCAGTGGCCGGCTTATTCACAATCTGTTTATAGAGCAGCTCTTCTTCCGAATTTTCTTTCACTTTTTTCCATCCGAAATCCGATTCATGGAAAGTTTCAATTTTCTTGACGTTCCCGTTTCGATCATATTCAATTTTGGAAGCAAGGGTGTATTTCTTCCGGTGGGTATCAAAAAGATAATTGTACTCCTCTGCCTCGCCATCCGCTTCCCGTTCCTGCATGGTGACGGCAACCAGGTTGCCCTGGCGGGAAACGGAAGAGGTATCATAATAGATTCGGTCGTTTCCGTCCTGTCCGAGGCAGACCCAGTTTACGGCGTAGGAAGTCATGCCTGCGGCGGTGAGAGTCAGGGCGAGTGCTGCGGAAGTCAGTAATTTTTTCATAATAGTCTCCTTTACTGTCATAACTATTTTGTCCAGTCGTGGTTGTAAATATCCCAGTCTTTCATTTGGGACAGGTAGTCGATGCTTTCCTCTATGTCCTCCATCAGCTGATCTTTCTGGGCGGGGAGTGTCGCCGCCAGACGGATATAGTTGGACACGTGATTGCTTCTGAAAATCATACGTTCGCTGTCAGGGAGATGCACGTTCTCCATGATCAGTTTGAGTTCTTTCATCAGTCCCGCCGGCGGCAGAGGATGGAATTCGCCCCGTTCAAACTGGTCTTTCAGTTCGCTGCCGCGATAGAGCATGAGGGACAGCGCGGAAAGCATGGTCGGCTTGATTTCATTGATGGCATGGGCGGTGGCAAGAGCGTGGCGCTCCGATCCTTCTACGCCTGCGATGCCGAGGATGACCATGATGGAGAGCTGCATTCCCGCGGCGATGGCGCGTTTGCCCACTTCGATGGACTGCTCGCCGTTTACTCCTTTGCGAATCTCTTTCAGTGTCTGGGAATCGCCGCTTTCCATACCGTAGTAGAGCAGGGTGAGGCCTGCTTTTCTGAGAGCGGTGAGTTCTTCCACGGATTTGCGGAGGATATCTCCCGGCGCGGCGTAAGACGCTACTCTTTCTAAGTTGGGGAAATATTCTTTCAATACTGCCAGGATTTTCAGCAAACGGTCAGTGGGCAGTACGAGGGCGTCGCCGTCAGCAAGAAATACGCGGCGTACACCTTCCGCATCGGTGGCACGGGCAAGCTCAATCTGGCGCATGATCTGTTCATCAGAAAGCTTTTCAAATTTGACACCGCGGTACATATTGCAGTAGGTGCAGTTGTTGTGCGCACAGCCGCGGGTTACGCGGAGAATAAAGCTGGCCGCTTCACTTGGCGGGCGGTACACAGGGGTATCATATGTATCAAAAAACATGCCGTACATAAAATTCATCCTTTCAATTTCGGGTTCTTCACAAAAGATTTGTTTACAATTCAATATATTTACAATGTTCTATATATCGAATTATACGGGAAAGGAAGTCAAATGACAACAAATCATTTCGATATAGAAGTATTTCATATCTATTATGCCGCTGGCGGAATGATATAATAGAGCCATCAATAACGAATGGGGACCATAATGATTGCAGAAAAGGCTTATGCGAAAATCAACCTGACTTTATCGGTGGGGGAAAAGAGAGAAGACGGGTATCATGAGATTGACAGCGTGATGCACAGTATATCTCTTTGCGATGAAGTGAAACTTACGGAAGCGGGAGGGATTTCTCTTTCCATTAAAGAAGGGCTTGCGCCGGGGGGGAAAGCAAATCTCATGTGGGAAGCGGCGGAATTATTTTTCAGAGAAACAGGATTTTCCGGCGGTGCCCACATGGAACTGGTGAAACAGATTCCGTCGGAAGCGGGCATGGGCGGCGGATCCTCCGATGCGGCGGCTGTCCTCCGCGGATTAAACAGAATGACAGGGCAGCAGCTTTCTCTTGCGGCATTGGCGGATATGGGGGCAAAGCTGGGGGCTGATGTTCCCTTCTGTGTGGCGGGCGGCTGCCGGCGTTGCGAGGGGATCGGTGAAAAACTTACTCCTCTTGCCGGTTGGGCGGGGCTGCCCGTAGTTATCGTCCGACCCGGTGTTTCTATCTCCACAGGGAAAGCTTATGGACTGCTGGACGTCTGCCCCCGTCGCAGGGCAGGTACGGCAGAAAGCTGTATAGAGGCTTTGAAAAATAAAGACCGCGCTGCGCTGATGGCATCTCTTTCCAATGATTTTGAAGACGTTCTGTTTAAGGCGGAGCCAGTTCTTGGGGAAACGTTTTCCTATCTGTCCTCTCTTTGCAAAAAAACGATGATGACAGGGTCAGGATCCGCTTTTTTCCTGATGGTGGAAAATGAAGTGCAGCAAAGAAAGCTGGCGGCCAAAATAAAAGAGGAACGGCCGCAGTGGTATGTGGGCACGGCGAAAACGATTTTGTGAGCGAGAGTATGAATAAGTCGAAACAGAAAAGCGGTGAGGATGATGTCAGGCGTCTTCCCCTAAAGCGTCATTCTGAACGGGGGTAAAAATGTTTTGTGGGAAAAACGGGAAAGCGGAACGGTGACACAGAGTGAAGAATCTATGACGCTGATGACATTTTACGGTTTTCCTCACCACGGCAATAGATCCTTCGCTATCGCTTCAGGATGACGCTTTACCGGCTTCCTCATTATGTGTACAGATTCTTCGCTTGCGTTCCGGATGGAGCCTTGCCATCAGTGTTACCTTTGCCGGCAAATCAAAACGGAAAGTCATGATAAGCTTTTTGAATCCGATTTACAATTTCACTAGAATAGGAGAGCATAAAGAGTCAATTTCTTTGTGCTTTTTTATTTTTTCAACAGTTTTAAATTAAGTTTTTGTGTAAATAAACAAAGTTTGGCGGCAGATGATTGTATTCTACAAAGGAATATGATAACTTAAAAATATCTTTGTCCGCGGGTTTCACGGACAGGAGGGGAAAGCGAAAAAGACAGACGGAGGAAACACGGCTACTCGCGTTCATTTCTTTTTCGGAATCCTGTATTTTTGAAACCGAAGTGTTTTATGAAAAGGAGCAGGAATATGAAAAAAATTCTCGCAATCGCAGCAGCTGCTGCACTCACTGCAGGCGTATCCGCATACGCTGCAAATCCGTTTTCTGATGTATCCACTGATGACTGGGCCTACCAGGCAGTATCCGATCTCTCCGATCAGGGCGTTGTAGAAGGTTATCCGGACGGCACATTTAAAGGCGAAAGGAACATGACCCGTTATGAACTGGCTCAGGTGATCGCCCGTCTGATGGCTCGTGAAGATCAGCTGAATGCTGAACAGAAAGCCACATTGGACAGACTGGCAGGGGAATATGCTGATGAACTGGCGAACCTCGGCGTCCGCGTAAGCAATTTGGAAAAGAAAGTGGGCAACATTTCCTGGTCCGGCAATGCCCGTATGCGTTGGGTACAGGGATATGACGGTACAGAAGCGAAAGACAAGTATGATGGACGCATCAAGATTACCGCGCATGCTGATGTGAATGACAGCACTTATGTACAGGGGCGTCTCCGCAGCGATATGAATTTCAAAGACAGTAAAGATGCAAATACATACATGGAAGAATTGATTGTTCATCATCAGTTCGGCGACAAGGTCGGTGTGACCCTCGGCCGTCAGGATCTTACTCTCGGACAGACCGGGACTTACTATGATGATGAATTTGATGGCATCATCGCGACCTTTGGCAGCGATAAACTTGCTCTTGATCTGGGCTATGGCCGTTTCAAGTCCTGGGATCTGAAGGCGGCTGACGGCAGCAATACGGAAGCTTTCCTGGGACGTCTCTACGGTTCCACAGGCCGTCTGTCCTATGACGCGGAATATATCAATATGGCATACAACCAGGGCAATGTATGGGGACTTGGGTTGACTGCGAATATCACCGACAAGATTGATGTATTCGGTGATTTCTACAAGAATACCGATGCGGATAATGATCCGCAGGTTTGGACGGCAGGTCTCGGTTTCGGTCATACCAATTGGAAGAAACCGGGCACTTTCCGTGTTTCCGCTCAGTATATTGATGCAGAAAAAGGCAGCGTATTCGGCGCTTCTACCTATAACGTAAGTCCGATTGATGAAGCAATCAGCAAAACGGATGTGGATTACTGGCTTGCCCAGGCTGATGTCATCCTCGCCAAGAATGTAAAACTTCACGGCGAATATGCCTTCGATGTAGACGCGAAGGATGGCAGCGACTATGATAATTTGGCTACCGTATCCCTGAACTACGTATTCTGAGATACAGGCAAAAGAAAAGACCTCGAAAGGGGTCTTTTTTGTTTTAGAGAAATGAAGTGGCAGATGGTTGGTTTTGTCAGAGAAGGAAACATGGCTGCCGCCATTTTCTTACAGCCAGGTAAAAACCCGTGACAGAATTATCATCACGGGTTAAGTATTTCTTTTATTCCATTATTTGATGTAAGCGGTCGCTTTCAGCATGAACATATTATCCATTTTTTTGCCGCCCATATCTTTGGCGTTAAAGCCGTAATCAGCTTCCACGATAAGGCCTTTCATGGGAACATAAGATGCTTTGGCGAGGAAGAACTTGGCGCCGCCGAAGTTCTTGTGGTCGTTGGCGGGGTTGCCGTCAGTCAGGGCGTCCATCTTGTCGGCAAAGTAGGCAGGGACATTTTTCATGCCGTGCCAGTTTTTATAGACATGTCCCATGTATTGGTCGGCGATATCATTGCCGGAGCCGCCGAAGTATGTGCCGGCCTGGCTGTAAATATAATCTATGCCGATGGAGTAAGATCTGGGTTTGAGAACGTCTGCTGTTCCGTAGGAAAGACCGTAATTGAAGCTGTGCGGCTTCTCGTTATTCAAAGGAAGGACACGGAGATTCTTGACGAATTCGCCGTGGATATTCCATTTCGGTGTGACGTAGTAAGAACCGGCAAAGCCGTAGGCCTCGCAGATGTGTCCGACAGGACCGTTTGCTTTCATGGCATACGCATGGAATTCCCATTGATCCGGAACCTTGTAAATATAGGAGGCGTAAGTGACAGGCACGTCTTCATCTTCGCCCCAGTCCATTACGACATCTTTTCAATTATTGCTGCTGTTGATCAGGCCGGTGGCTTTTCCCAGTACGCTTTTGAGCGCCGGGTTGGCGGCAACGGCAGCGGCCACCACTTTGTTGGTGGAAAGCTCGACAATCAGCTTGCTCTTGGCAATCGGCGTGACTTTTATTCCGTGCATCATGGGACCGGTATAATTATAGTTGATATTGGTGGCGCGGCCATAAGCGATTGTCAGACGGCCTCCCTTTATGTAGTCGCCGAAAGTGATGAAGGCGCCTTTAAATTCACCGTCATAGGTATAGCCGGTAACCCCCATTTTGACGGGGAACTGTCCGATACCGATGAGGTTCTTTGACGGTCCGAAAGGAAGGTTCGTGGTGTCCTGTTTCTTACCGAACTGGAATGTGGTCCAAAGACGGTTCAGATGAAGCTCACCATCGCTGTGTCCGGCGCGGACGCTTTCGTTTCCGTTTTTATCGTATGTGTATTTATTGATATCGTAAGGGTCTCTGCCGTTCATGCCCATGTAAGTCTCAAGCTGCCCGTACAGGGTGCTTCTGTCATTGATCCTGGTCATGGTATTTAAACGGACGCGGGCGCCCAGTTCATAGTGTTTTTCTTTTGTGTCTTTGAAAATATCATCGTAACGGTCGATGCCCTGTACACGGAGTTCCGTGAGAAGCGATGTTTTTCCCGTTTTTTTCTCCAGTTCGGAAATACGGACGCCGAGGCTGGAGAGATCATTGGCATACTCTCTTGAAAGCTTGTCTACGACGGACTGCTGATCAGCGGAAAGAGAGTCTCTTTTTGCCAGCAGGCGGGCGGTAATCTGCGCCATTTCGTAACGGGTCATGTTCCTTTCGCCTTTGAATGTGCCGTCAGGATAGCCTTCGACAATGTTCTGGTCTGACAGGGAAGCGACGGCTTCGTATGCCCAGGAATCGCTTTCTACATCAGAAAATGGGTTGGCCGCGGAGGCGGTCATCGCTGCACCGGCAAAAAATGCGCAGACGGCGGCTCTCAGTATGGTATGTCTCATTGAATAAATCCCCTTGTTGTCCTTGGTTCTCATTTAGATAGCAAGACTTAAACGAAATATAAAAAATGAATGAAATATGTCTCAAAACAGACTTATTATATCTGATGGAAATAAAAACTGTCAATGGTTTTAACGCCTGATGTTAATTGTACATACAAATCGTATATGATAAGCGTGCAGCCGTCATTTTTGTGCAAAAAGAAAGAGGCCTGAAGGCCTCGGAAAGTCAATTTTGAAAGAAATATTATTTTTCTTTTATCGTATTTGTTTGAAAGATATGGATCCCTTTGAGGACGATGAAAGCAATGAGGCACCCGGCGCCGCAGGAAACGGAGAAGAGAGAAATATAGAAAAAAGCTCCTTTTGACGACCCCATAAAGAGAGCGGCCACCGGATAAGAGACAAGGCCGCCGATGAGCGATGTGCCTGTGAATTCTCCAAGGACGGCTGCCCAAAGTTTTTTCGTGCGGCTGTACAGGTATCCCGACAGGAAGGCGCCGATCATCGAGCCGGGGAAAGCGAGGAGCGAACCGGAGCCGATGATATTCCTGATCACCGATGTGGTAAAAGCGGCGGAAATACCGTACCGCGTGCCGCAGAGAACCGCAAGAAAGATATTGATCATGTGCTGGAGCGGGAAAGCACGGGTCACTCCCAAAGGAAAAGAAAAGACCGGTGAAAGAAGGACGCCTGCCGCGGCGAGGAGAGCGGCAAAAATCCATTTCCGCAAAGAAGAACGGCTGTCATTTTCAAACATAATAATCTCCTTTGTAAGAAAATATATTTTCCACAGATGTTTTTTCCATCATAGCACAAATAAGGATGGAATTTATACAGAGCGGTATAATTTAAGCAGGCAATAGTCATCGAGGAGGTTATGATGAGAAGAAACGACAGAGAAATTACGGAAGAAACGGAAATCAGAAAAGTTCTGGACGAGTGCAAAATCGTTCATCTGGGTTTTCAGGACGGCGGCCGTGTTTTTGTGGTGCCGGTCAACTACGGATACTCTTATGAAGGGGGAAAGCTTACGGTGTATTTCCATGGCGCTGATGCCGGACTGAAACGGGAACTGGCAGAATCAAATCCTGTCATCGGTTTTGAAATCGACAACGGCGGTGACATGGGACGGGCGGAGAAAGCCTGCGATTACACGGAGTACTACCACAGCATCATCGGGAGCGGACCGGTGTCGGTGGTAAAAGACAGGGAAGAGAAGAAAAAGATCCTTACGATTTTCATGGAGTGCCAGGATAAAAAGCATTTTGAGTTTACCGATCGAATGGCAGCGCATGTGGCGGTGTATAAAATCGAGGCGGACGAATTTGCCTGCAAGGAGCATAGCATGTAAAATACCCTCCTTACCATTATCTGATAAGAAGGGTCCGTGGTGCTTCAAAAATTTATCGTTTCATTTGTATGAAATACTTCGATCAGAGGAAGATATATTTCCCGATGAAGAGGATGGTCAGAATATACATCAGGGCACTGATCTTTTTCCCGTTTCCTGTGAGGGCGTTCATGACAGTGTAAGTGATGATGCCGAACGAGATGCCTTCGGCGATGCTGTATGTGAAGGGCATGGCAAGGATGGCGATATATGCGGGAATGGCTTCGGTGGGGTCGCTGAAGTTGATGCCCGTGACGGCGGTGAACATGAGGAAGCCCACGATGATGAGGGCGGGGGCGGTGGCAAAGGCGGGAATTGCCAGGAAGAAGGGGGAAAGGAACAGGGAGAGGGCAAAGAGAACGGCTACGGTGACGGCGGTAAGACCGGTCCGTCCGCCTTCAGAAACGCCTGCCGCACTTTCTACGAAGGTGGTTGTGGTGGAAACGCCGAGGCCCGCGCCGATGGTGGTGGCGACAGCGTCAGCCATGAGAGCGCCTTTGATGCGGGGCAGCTTCCCTTCCTCATCAAGCATGTTTGCTTTGGAAGAAACGCCGACCAGGGTGCCGAGGGTATCAAAAATATCCACGAAAAGGAACGCGAAGAGGACAACGAAGAAATCAGGGCTCATCACCTTTGAGAAATCAAGCTGCATGAAAATGGGGGACAGGCTTACAGGGGTAAAAGAAGCAATGCCTGCGGAAAGATCCGGCAGAGTACTGAACGCGCCTTTTGCGGGATCGGGGATGTAGAGCCCCGTGAGTTCGCATAGAATGCCGAGTCCCCATGTGAAGAGGATGCCCCAGAGAATATTTCCTCTCACTTTTTTCACCATGAGGATGCCTGTGAAAAGCACACCCAGGATGGCGAGGAGAACCGGAACTCCCACGGTGTGGAATGTGCCTGCGGCAATTGCGCCTTTAAAGGAGAAAAGAGAAACTTTCGTAGCGGGATTGGCGACGATGATATTGGCGGAAACCAGTCCGATGAAGGCAATGAACAGGCCGATGCCTGCCGACACTGCCCGTTTCAGGTTGATGGGGATCGCGTTGAAAATCGCTTCGCGTACATTGGTGAGAGACAGGATAATGAAAATTACGCCTTCCAGACAAACAGCGGCAAGGGCGGTCTGCCAGGAATAGCCCATCTGCCCGACGACGGTGAAAGCGAAAAACGCATTCAGCCCCATGCCGGGAGCGAGGGCGAAGGGGTAATTGGCAAAGAGTGCCATGAGAATGGTGCCGATGAATGCGGCAAGGGCGGTCGCCGTAAGAAGCGCGCCTTTATCCATGCCGGCGGCGCTCATGATGCCGGGATTGACCGCGAGGATATACGCCATTGTCATGAAAGTCGTGATGCCCGCCATGATTTCTGTCCTGACGGACGTATGATTTTCTTTCAGGTGAAAAATTCTGTCCAAAAAACCGGATTGCTGTTCCATAAAATTTCTCCTTTCAGCTTTACCCACAATATGTATCATTATAAGATTTTTACAAAGCGGGGGCAATGGATTTTCTTCTTTCGGTGTATAATCAGGTAGTGGAAATTCTGCGGGAAAGCCCGCTTTATATAAAGGACATATAATGAGTATCTGTAATATCTGCCCGCGGGGATGCCGTGTGCCGCGGCGGGAGTCCGTTCACGGACAGGGCGCTGTCGGCTACTGCCGGACAGGCATGCTTCCCATCGTATCCCGGGCGGCGCTCCATCATTGGGAAGAACCGTGCATCAGCGGAACGAGAGGCGCGGGAACGGTTTTCTTTGCGGGGTGCAACTTGTCCTGCGTCTATTGCCAGAATTATGAAATATCTGAACTGTGCCGGGGGATAGAAATATCCGTGGAGCGGCTGGCGGAGATTTACCGTGAACTCATCGCCCGGGGCGCGCACAATATCGACCTTGTGACGCCGACCCATTTTACTCATGCCGTTTTTCAAAGTCTGAGAGAACCGCTTCCCGTACCGGTGGTGTATAACTGCGGCGGCTATGAAAGCGTTCATACCGTGGCGTTCCTGCGGAAGAAAATACAGTGCTGGCTTCCTGATTTGAAGTACAGCGACGCTGCGGCGGCGGAGAGGTACAGCAGCGCGCCGGACTACTTTGAAAAGGCGGTGCCTGCCATTGAGCAGATGTTCCGGCAGACAGGCCCCTATGAAATCGGCGCCGACGGTATATTAAAAAAAGGTGTCCTTATCCGGCACCTCATTTTGCCGGGGCAGATGAAAAACACGAAAGGCGTTTTGGAATATGTGGCGGAAACGTTTCGGAAAGGGGATGTTCTTTTCAGCCTTATGCGGCAGTACACGCCTCACGGAAGAGCGGAAGAGTTTCCTGAAATCAACCGCCGGATTACCGATGAAGAATACGAAGAGGCGGAAGCGTACATGGAAGCGCTCGGCATTGAAGACGGATATATCCAGCAGAAAGAATCTTCCGATCAAAGTTTTATTCCCGTTTTTGACGGGACAGGGGTGGAACGCGCCGCTGGAAGCCATACAAAAAAATAAAGCATCAATGAAAAACATCCGCAGAATACCGCGGGCGTCTTTTGCCATGCCTTTTGATCCGAAAATCCTTTTATTTGTGTAATTTCCTCATGAACGCTTCTTCATCCACAAGGAAACGGGTGTGCTCCGCCTCACCGATGGCGCCGTTTTCATCAGACGCGGTGATGGTGAAAGATATTTTCTTTCCTTTGACCGCCGTCACGGTGGCAGTCGCTTTGATCGTTTGTCCCACGGGGGTGGGCGCGTTGTGGCGGACGGCGATGAAACCGCCTACCGTAGTCTGTTTTGGCGGCAGGCAGGGCGCAAGGGCGGCGACGGCAGCCTCTTCCATAAGGGCGGATAAAACAGGAGTGGCAAGGACTTGCAGAGAGCCGCTTTTGACGGCAAGGGCAGTGTCTTTTTCCGTGACGGTCCGGCCGGCGGTACCGGCAGTTCCGATTTTGATTTCCATAGGAATTCCTCCTTTGCTGATGGACCTATTGTAGCACGGCGGAGAAAAGGCGGCTATTTTCAGAGTTGTGGTATAATAAACCAGTCATGAAAACAGCGGAAGGCTGCGATGGTTTCTGTTCTTCCGCGATTGAAACAAGAGAGGTTTTATGAAGGAAATATCTTTTATAAAAGATAAAAGGAAATACCTGCATGGGGTGGTGCTTGCTTTTGCGGCGCTGGCGGCGGGCCTGTTCCTCTATTTTTATTTCTTTTATCACGGACCGGCGGATGGAACGGTGATGGTGGAAATACCGAAGAATGCCACGGGGCGGGAAATCGGAGAAATGCTTGAGGAGAAAGGTGTTATCAGAAGTGCCGCCGTTTTCCGCGCCATGCTTTTGGCCACAGGAAACGGGAAGGCGCTTAAAAGCGGATACTATACATTCCGGCAGGGATCAACGGTGGCGGAGACAATTTCGGTTCTGAAAAACGGAAAAGAAGAAGTGGTGAAGATTACCGTGCCGGAAGGCTTTACCGCAGCGCAGATTGCAGATGTTCTTCAGAAGGCGGGGCTGGAATGCTATGGAGATTTTCTTCATGAAGCGGAAACTTACGCGCCTTTTCCATACATGTACGGTCCCGAGGCGGCAAAGGTGAAGGGAGAAGGGTTTCTTTTCGCCGATACGTATGAGATTCCGAAATCTTGCTCCGCCCGGCAGATTGCTGACATGATGTATCGGCGCACGGATGAAATGCTTACGCCTGCATTGCGCAGGAGGGCGGAGGAGAAGCATCTTTCTATTCATGCCCTCATGACCATCGCGTCCATGGTGGAGCGGGAAGCACGGTTAAAGGAAGATCAAGTGCCGATCGCTTCTGTCATCCTGGCGCGTCTGGAGAAGCAGATGCCTCTTCAGATTGACGCTACTGTCCAGTATGCATTGGGCAGGCAGAAAGAGGAACTGACCATGGCGGATACGAAAATTGATTCGCCTTATAATACATATGAACGGCAGGGACTTCCGCCCGGCCCCATAAGCAGTCCCGGCATGGATGCCGTCCGTGCGGTGCTTGACGCGGCGCCCGGAGAGTATCTTTACTATGTGGCGGAAAAAGACGGCCGCCATGTCTTCACGAAGACGCTTGAAGAACATCAGGCGGAAATCGACCGCATCTATGGGACGGACGACTGATATGGCCATGATTGCGGATCTGAGAAAGGAACTGGAGCGGGAAGCGGAAGAAGAGAATATTCCCGTTCTGCGCAGGGCGGAGAGGAAGCTGCTGCTGGAAGCCGCGGCGGCAGCCGATCCAAAGAAAATACTGGAAGTGGGAACGGCCATCGGCTATTCCGCTTTGCTTCTGGCAGAGCATTTTCCCCTGGCGGAAATTGATACCATAGAAATAGATGCCCTGCGGAATGAACGGGCTGTATCCGTCATGCAGGCGGCAGGATTCGAGCAGCGTGTCCGGTGCCATTTGGGGGACGCGGGAGAAGTGCTTTCTACGCTTGCAGGGCCGTATGATTTTGTTTACCTTGACGGGCCGAAAGGGCAGTACCTCCGCCATTTGAAACTTATTGAGCCGAAATTATCAGAAAACGCGGTTATTGCGGCGGATAATGTCCTCTTCCGCGGATTGGTGCGAAGCGGGGAACCCGCGGCGCATCGGTACAGGACGCTTGTCACACGCCTGCGGGAATACCTCGAATATGTGGAGGCTCATTATGATACGGTCATCCATGAAGAGGGAGACGGTCTTGCGGTGTCAAGTAAGATAAGGAAATAAGGGAAGAAAGGAACACAAGTGGAAAAAATGGAACTTCTCGCGCCGGCGGGAAATATGGAAAAAATGAAAATGGCGCTCCTTTACGGGGCAGACGCGGTATACATGGCGGGCAAAGCTTTCGGCCTCCGTGCGTACGGCGGCAATTTTACCCGGGAAGAAATGAAAGAGGCTGTGGAGTATGCCCATTCCATGGGGAAAAAAGTGTATATCACGGTCAATATCATTCCCCGGAATGAAGATTTGGAAGGGCTTGACACATACCTGAAATATTTACAGGATATTCATGCGGATGCCGTCCTGATTTCCGATCTCGGCGTATTTGATATCGCCCGTGAAGCAGCGCCTGATTTGCCGGTCCATGTGAGCACACAGGCGAGCGCGGCAAACTGGCGCACCGTCAGGAGATGGAAAGATATGGGCGCGTCCCGCGTCGTTCTTGCCAGAGAAGTATCCCTTTCAGAAATGGCGGATATCAGAAAACGGGTGGATATCGAGCTGGAAGTATTCGGCCATGGGGCACTCTGTATTTCCTGGAGCGGCCGCTGTCTTTTATCCAATTATTTTACAAACGGGAAACGCCAGTCCAACCGGGGCGAATGCATCCAGGCCTGCCGGTTTAAATATTCCGTGATGGAAGAGTCCCGTCCGGGACAGTATTTCCCCGTGGAAGAAGATGAGCACGGCACATATATTTTCAACAGCAAAGATCTCTGTATGATCGACCATATCCCCGAACTTATCGAAGCGGGCGTTTCTTCTCTGAAAATTGAAGGCCGCATGAAGAGCGTCTACTATGTGGCGGCGGTTGTGGCGGCGTACCGGAAAGCGATTGACTCATACTACGAATTGGGAGCGGCATTTTCCGTTCGTCCGGAATGGCGGGAAGAACTGGAAAAGGTATCCCATCGTCCTTACACGACGGCTTTCGCGTTCCAGAACCCCGACCATTCCGCCCAGGAATATATGAAGTCCCAGCCGGAGCAGCCTTATGATTTTATTGGCCTTGTTCTGGAGCAGGATAAAGGAAACGGTACGGTGAAAGTGCAGCAGCGCAACTATTTCAAAGCGGGAGAGGTCGTTGAATGTCTTACTCCGGCAGGGGATGTGTTTCCTGTCACAATCGGGCATCTGACGAATAAAGACGGTGAAGAGGCGGAAGCAGCGCCCCATCCGCTGGAAGAGCTGACGATGGTGACAGAGCAGGATCTGCCGCCGTATACCATTCTCCGGAGGCGCGCCCGTGGATAACAGCGTCTATATCGAAATCGCGCCGGGCGATGTGAACTACGTCAATCGTATCATGGAAGGATATGAATATCTCGGCATTCTGACCACCATCGATCCCCGGCGGGCGACCTGCCGTATCAACGCTACGGCGGACACGCGAAAAGAAGTCATCGCGGTTCTCACCCATCTGGATACGGAAGTGAAAATCCTGGCGGACAGAGAAGAAGCGGAAGCGGGATTGAGGTAAATATTTCTTTTGGAATATGATAAAATAAATGTAGAAATAAAGGACGGGAGGAATCTGTATGGCAGCGGCGGAAAGAATTGCTGAATATCTGAAACAATGCGGTGTGTTTTATCTGGCTACTTTGGACGGTATCTGGCCGCGCCTCCGGCCGATGAGCAATGTCTGTGTCTGCGGCGGTGTAATCCATTTCCTCTTTGATAAAGATGATGAGATTTACGGACAGCTTCTTCTGAACGACCGTGCGGAAATCTGCGCCACCCATCCGGATCAGTCGACTATCTGTATATCCTGCAAACTGCGGGAGGATAAAGGGGAGGAACCGCGGCGCGCCATGCTGAGGAGCTGTGAAGAGTCTCTGGACGGGATCCGGAAAGACGGCAGGTATACCGTGTTCAGGCTGGCATCGGGAAACGCGGTCATCACGGATTTTACCGGAAAGACGGAGGAAATTGAATTGTAAAAGAAAGCGCGCTTGTGACGGGCGCGTTTTTCATTTTTTGAAAGGCCGGCGGGGAAGTGCTATAATGGAGTCTAAATACGAACGGGAGCGAAGGATCTGTTGCCGTGATGAGGGGAGCCGTAAGAAGATAAAAGCTATCAGCTGTGAGCTGTCAGCTGTCAGCCATTAGCTGTTAGCTATTAGCTGTGAGTTAAAAGCCGAAGCATATGATTTCCATTAGGTGTCATACGAAACATTAGCAAAGGATTTGCTGTTGTAGTGAGGGAAACGATAATCGTCATCCTGAACGAATGTGAAGGACCTGTTACCGTGATGAGGGAAATGAAAAACGATAAGTCTTGAGAATAAGTATATAAGGAAAGGCGGAATAAAAATGAATGGCTTGATTACCGATTTATACCAATTGACGATGGCAAATGCCCTTTTCAACAAAGGACGCCATGAACGGAAAGTCGTGTTTGACCGTTTTTACAGAAAGAATCCTTTTAACGGCGGCTACACTATCGTGGCGGGGCTTGAGCATCTCCAGCAGTTTGTAGAAAATTTCCGTTTTGATGAAGAAGATATCGCTTATCTGGAAAGTCTGCATATTTTTTATCCCGCCTTTCTTGATTACCTGAAAGATTTCCGCTTTAAAGGAAATATTTATGCTGTACCGGAAGGCACTGTAGTCTTTCCCGGCGAACCTCTTCTTCGTTTCCACGGTACTACGACAGAAGCCATGCTTCTCGAAACAGGTTTATCCATGATTATGAACCATGAAAGCCTCATCGCCACGAAAGCACGGCGTGTGCGCACCGTGGCGCCGAAAGACGCCCTGATGGAGTTCGGTCTCCGCCGCGCGCAGGGACATTCTGCCGGGCTCTGGGGCGCGCGGGCCGCCATGATCGGAGGGTTCAACGGCACATCCAATGTGGAAGCGGGAAAACAGTTCGGCATTCCTGTCCTCGGTACGATGGCCCACAGCTGGGTCATGAGCTTTGATGAAGAGATAGATGCTTTCCGCGAATACGTTCGCCAGTATCATGACAACCTCATCCTTTTGGCCGACACCTATAATGTCCTTGAAATGGGTGTACCCCATGCAATTCAGGTGTTTAAAGAACTGAAAGAAGAGGGGCGGCTTCCCGGGAAATACGGGATCCGCATCGACAGCGGAGATATCGCCTATCTCTCTCAGGAAGCGACCCGCATGTTTACCGAAGCCGGCTTCCCTGATGCCATCATTTCCGGTTCCAACGATCTTGACGAATATACCATCCAGTCCCTCAAAGCGCAGGGCTGCACCGTCACCTCGTGGGGCGTGGGTACGAAAATCATCACGGCCGACGGCACTTCCGCGCTGGGGGGCGTCTTTAAAATGGCGGTGAAAGAAGCGGATGGTAAAGAGGTTCCTGTTATGAAATTTTCCAATGACGTGGAAAAAATGACGAACCCCGGTATCAAGACGGTCTATCGTTTCTATAAAAAAGATACAGGAAAAATGATTACCGATCTTGTCTGCCTCCATGATGAAAAAGCGGCGGACGGCGGCGACTTTACCCTTGTCACGGAATCGGCGAAATGGCGCAGGAAAGAGCTGAAAGCAGGAACTTATACAGTGGAAGAACTGCTGAAGCCCGTCGTAGAAAATGGCAGGAACCTTCCGCTGCCCGCACTTTCTGAAATCATCCGCTATGCAGACAAACAGATAGATACCCTCTGGCCGGAATATACACGTCTCCTTAATCCTGATTTGATGGAAATCAACCTGTCCGACAAGCTGCAAACATTGAAGAGTGAGCTTATCCGCCGCGAGTTGGGAGAATAAAAAGACCGTTTTCAGGTACAGGCTTTTCAAGCGCCGAGGTGACTTCATTAAGGGCACAGATCCTTCACCTTCATTCAGGATGACACTTTTCGTTCTCCGTTATTATGACGCTTTCTGTTCCCCATTGTTAGTGACGTGCTTTTCCAAAATCGTTATTCTGAACGGCAGCAAGAATGCTTTGCGAGAAAAATGGGAAACGGAATAGTGACACAGAGTGAAGAATCTATTACTCCGAATGAAGTCCCACCGTCAATACCGCTTTTTACACAAGGATCATGGAACCCGCCGCCAGAAGAAGCTGTTGGCGCACGTAGTGCGATTGAGGATACTCGCTTGTCGTAATGATTTAAATCGTAAAAGAATATTTAGCTTGCAGCTGACAGCTCACAGCTGATAGCTTTTATCTTCTTGCCGTCTTCCTCACTATGGTAACAGATCCTTCACATCCGCTTCGGATGATGGTTGACGTTTTCCTCATTATGACGCCTTTTCCTCCAATCGTTATTCTGAACGGAGGCAAGAATGCTGTGGGAGAAAGAAGGGAAACGGGATAGTGACACAGAGTGAAGAATCTATTCCTCTGCATGACGGGTTTGGTATAATGAAAGAAAATAATTAAAGACAGCTCATGAAAGGAGCATTATGAAAAAACGTATATGTGCCATGGCGCTCACGCTTGCTTTGGCAGCAGGCGGACTGTCTCTGGCATCCGATTTAAAACGATATTAAACTTTGATATAATTTTATATGTATATTTTTTACAAGGAGGTAATTTTATGAACAAAAAAAAATTAACACTATTGTTGGTTCAATTGGAGCATTTATTGGGGTTTTTGTGTTTATAACTTATATTCCTCAAATTATTGCTAATTTAGGAGGAGAAAAAGCTCAACCTTGGCAGCCTCTTACAGCTTCGATTTCTTGTCTAATTTGGGTTATTTACGGATGGACTAAAGAACCTAAAAAAGATTTTATTCTTATCGTTCCAAATTTAGCTGGTGTAATATTAGGATTTTTAACTTTTATTACAGCTTTATAAATTTTTATTTATAAAGATTCTGAATTGTTATTGAAATAATTGTATGGAAAATATGTTACGGAATATCTGATGAAATGGGTACGCTTTCGAGAGGAGCAGAAGAAATGAAAACACCATATGAAGTGATTGAGAAGAAAGAAGTTCTGCATGAATGCTTTGCTCAGTTACTGGCTGACAGCAGTCATCTTCGGCAGAGATTAGCGATTGATCGTGACGATGCCACACATCCTCTGAACATATTCCGAGAACGGATCTTACGAATATTTCATGACATTTTCACGGTGCAGTACCAAACGGAAGCCGATATGCAAAAGCTACTAGAACAGCTCCAATATGCTCGTTCCTCTTTGCAGCAACTGAAAGAAAAAAGTGTGAAAAAAACATTCACTCATAACAAAAATAGCAAAAGCCTTCTTGTCTAGGGATGAAATTTCCCTAGACAAGAAGGCTTTTGCCGTGGGGAGTGTCTTCTCACTCTAAACGTTTCCTTGCGTGTCAACTTTTTCTACTTGTAATCGACGGAGATTTTCAATTCCTCCTGCTTCCACTGCTATTTTCTTTAAGTAGTTATCCATTTTTACAAAACGAAACCGTGGTAATACTTTAAGGATTGAAATGCTTTCTTCTGATAATTGTCCTTCGATAAAACCTCCTAATTCTATGAGACGTTTCGTCCGTGCCTTTCGTTCTTTTTCGCTCTCTTTTGCCTTATTTTCTTTAAAATTGGCGGACGGACATATTCTTCCGCTGGGAAATGAGATGACCCTCCGGGAAGCAGATAAATCATATGTGGGAAAAGAACTGCAGAAAGAGTGGAACCAGGAAAAAGCAGAAAAAGAAATCCTTCCTGCTGTCAGGCGGATGGGATTATTTGGAAAAGGCGATGCACTTCATGAAAAAATGATGGCGGAGCAGCTCGGAAAACTTTTTGCAGCCGGCAGATTTTCCCAGCTGCAAATGGAGACGAAGGATGCTTTTCATCAGGCAATCGTTATGTCTGTAAAATTAGAAGAAAAGGATATAGCCGGCTGGAATGAAATCATCAGGGCCATGGAAAAAGCCCATCCGGGAAAAATTGATATCCTTGGAAAGAACCGGACTTTGAATCTTGAAACTATCCGGGAAAGCATGAAAAAGGAAGACGGCAACAATCGTTTTGCCTATAAAAAAGATGGACAGACCGAGTTTATTTATGGAAGCATGTTTCTTTTTGTGGAACAGTACGGGGTGGAAGCGCCTTTTTATGTCTTTTTCATCGCGTCAGCAGATAAAGGGCAACTTGGAGCCACTGCCATTTATACCAATCAGGCCACAGGCCGGATTATAGAACCTGTTTTAGTAAAAGGCGCGGAGGGACTTCGATGAAAAGACTCGTGACAGCACTCTTGGCGGCGGGGATTACCGTTTCCTCCATGACCGCTGTTTTTGCAGAACCTGCCCATAAAGAGACGGGTACAGGCACGGCGGCCGACAGGCAATTGACTGCCGATTTCCGCAGAAGTCCGGGAGATGCCGTAAAAGATCTTTACAGGCAGGCAGCTCCTTTTCTTACAAAGGAAATCACTTTAAGAAATCATGCCGTCTATACACCTTTCGTCATAACGCCGTCTGTGAAAAAAATGGCGGAAAAAGAGATTCCGTTCAGTACGGAAAAAGGAGGAGTATTTCCTGCGGGACAGCTTCTCACCGTTTCTGACGAGGGAAGCTTTGACGCCTTTGTCATGAATTTTTCTTTCCCTGAAACGGAAGAAAATAAAAAGGGAATGGATCCTTTCTTTGCGAAGGATCAAAATATGGTGTCTGCAGGGGCGCTTATGATAGCGAACCTTTACCTGATGGGTGCTGAACCCGCAATTAACGAACTCATCGTGGATGCCATACGCGAGCATAATAAAACGGCCCTTGTGAAACTCCCCGAAGACTTTGCCCATGTGCGTCTGCAGGACATAGAACCGATTACCCGTTTAAATGACCATACGTATACGGCAGGCGCGCGGGTCATAAGCGACGCCGACGGTTTCATCGTGCCCCTTTACATCCGGGGATACTTCATGAAAAAAGAGAATCAATACAGAGCAATCCTGGCAGTGACCAGTGACGCGGAAAGAAATTATCTGAAACCATCTCTGGAAGAACTGGCAAAAACAAGTATGAAATACTAAGATATCTCTATGAAAAGCGGAGTGAATCTCTTCTTTTTGTATAGGAGCATACAGTAAAAAAACTTTATGGAATTTTTTCTCTTAAAAGGAAGGTTGTTTTAAGGGAAAACGAAAGCAGGTCCTTTAACGGGATCTGCTTTTTTGCTGAAATATTATTTTGTGATGAGCGACAGAAGGATATCCGGATTGTCCGTGTCGTATTCGATCTGCTCCGACCAGCGCCGTATGTTTTCAGGGAGATTTCCGAATACGGCAGTTTCCATGAAGATGAAGTCTGTGCTTTGCCGGGCGTATGTCATGACGGCGTCTATGCCGCAGAACGGTTCTTTTTCCAGGGCGCGGTAGAAAATGTATTGATACACCGCCGTCAATTCCGGGAGAGGCGCTTCGGAAAGATAGGCGTGCGCCTTTTTCAGCGTGGAAGTAAAAAATCCGGAAAGAGAGGAGAGCCTCTTTGTCCATGCTTCATCGACAGGTTCCGTTTGAGAAAGAGCGTGTAAAATGGTCCGGCAGTAAGTTTCATTGATGGTCGGCGTATAGGAGAGCGCTTCTTCGGGAAGACTGCAGCCCATAGCGGAAAGCAGCGTGGGAAAGTCGAATAGAGAAAGGGCGCTGTCTTCCATGAAAAGCAGAGGCGTGGAATTGGACAGGAGAAGCTTCACGCTTTCTTCACAGGCAAGTCCCACACCAGCCAGCTCGAAATTTCCGTTTTCCATAAAGAAACGGGGATGCATGGCACAGATATCGCAAAGATTTTCTTCTCCCGTTTCCGCAATGATGCGGCAGAGTCCGTCTTCCTGCAAAAGAGGGCATCGGCCGTCTTTCATGATGAACCGGCGGTTTCCTTTTGTGCCTGTCATGGAGGCACGGATAGTTTCACCCGGTTCACCCGTCATGACGAGATATTTCATTGCCGTGGCTTCGTCGATGTCGATGTCCCAGTTCTGCATACAGCATGAGTGGACACACCTGTCCGCCTTGCAGCGGAAGTCTTTGTAAAAAGCCGGGTAAACGGAAATCATGGCATGACCCTTTTGAGAATCGCGGCGCAGCCTTCCCTTATATCACGATAGGCTGTTTCGTAATCATCGGTATACCACGGATCGGCGATACTCCGCTTTTCCCCTGCCCATTCCAGAAGGAGAGAGACCTTTTTCTGCGGGTCGCCTTTGGTAAGACGGTAAAGATCGCGGCGGTTCTCATCATCCATGCCGATGATATAAGTGCTTTCTTCGTAATCGGCAGACGTAAATATTCGTGCTTCCCGTTTAGTGAAAGGGATCCCCTTTTCGTTGAGAAGCCGGCGTACGGGGGGATAGGTGTCGTTTCCGATTTCTTCATAAGTCGCCGCGCAGGATGAAATGGAAATCAAATGTTCCAATCCGGCTTTTGCCACGAGGTCTTTCATAACAAATTCCGCCATCGGGGAGCGGCAGATATTGCCATGGCAGACGAACAGTATTTTTATCATGGAGATTCTCCTTCTGCTTTTTCATGTAACGGATTCCTCTTACTCCCAATCTTGACCGGAAAGGAAGTATGGATAACGGTAGAAAATGCTTTTGACTGCTGTAAAGCGGATATAAGCGCTGTATTTACTCTTTAACCGGTACAGGGCGTTTGTGCATTTTATGGCATCCGCATTTCATGGAAGACGCAGCTCATTATATCGGAGCTGTCGATGAGTTTGCAGCGGCAGCCGATTATCCATATTCAAATCGGGGATGTGGCTGCCACGGCCCCTGTCCCTGTCCGATTCGTCCCGTTTCGGCGTTTTGCGCTATGATATTTGAAATGATACGGTAACTGATGAGAATAAGAAAAGAGGTGAGGATAAGAAATGCAGGATGGATGCGTTTGTCGTGAAAGTTCATGAAGAAACTTCCAAAGGAACGAAAAGGCTTTATTTATATCCGCTCTTTTTGTACACTATAAAGAAAAGCGGAAAATATTTTACTTTACATACAAGTGTAAATTTTTTATTCCAATTACGCAATAGAAATGGAAGGACTTCTACTGTCCCGGGAGGAACCATGCGAAGGACGAAAATTATCTGCACTATCGGTCCGTTGCCGTTTTGAAAGGGGAAAAATTTTCGGGAGGACAGCCTTTGTGTCATCGCGGCAGGGGTCAGGCAGGGGGAAATAAACCGGCGGAAATCTTCTGCTACGAATATCATGCGCATTATGCAGGTGTAAAAAGAAAGGCTTGCGGTGGGAAACCGGCCGCGGGCTTTTCCTGCGGAAGGGAGAAATTATGGAAATACTGCGGGCGGCCAATGCGGAAATTGCCATGCGGAGAATTCTGCAGGCCGCCGTTTCGGAAAAGGCGAGCGATGTCCATCTAGAACCGTGCCGTGAATTTGTCCTTGTCCGGTTCCGCATTGACGGAACTCTTACAGAAAGGTACCGGCTGCCCCCGGATATGGCGGCTGGACTGTCGGTGCGGGCCAAAGTCCTGGGCGGTATGGACGTGGGGGAAAACCGCATTCCCCAGGACGGAAGTTTTTCGGAAATCAGGGAAGGGAAAAATACGGATTTCCGTCTTTCCGTGATGCCCTCGGTTTACGGGGAAACGATCGTCATACGGATTTTATCAGGGCAGATGGATTTCATTGAAAAGAATGAACTCGGTATGATTCCTTTGCAGAAGAAAATATTCCGCACAAAAATAGGAAAGAAAAGCGGCATGATTCTCACTACCGGTCCTACGGGAAGCGGGAAAACATCGACGCTCTACGCGGCGCTGAAACTGGTGTGCCGTCCTGAAATCAGCGTGATTTCCGTGGAAGATCCCGTGGAGTACCGCATACCGGGAATCACCCAGGTGGAAGTGAATGAAAAAGCGGGCCTTACTTTTGAAAAAGGACTCCGTTCTCTTGTGCGGCAGGATCCCGATGTGGTGATGATCGGGGAAATACGCGATCGGGAAACGGCGGAAATGGCCGTACATGCCGCTCTTACCGGGCATCTTGTCCTGTCTACGCTTCATACGAACGATGCCGTATCGGCGCCTGTCCGCCTGACAGATATGGGCATTCCGCCGTACCTGCTTTCCGCGTCGCTGTCCCTCATCATTTCTCAAAGGCTTGTGAAAAAACTCTGTCCCGCCTGCCGGAAGGAAATGGTCATTACAAGAGAAATGGCGGAAGAAAAGTTGTTTCCTGAAGCGTTTATCGGGAGACGGGCATACATGGCAAAGGGCTGTGATCATTGCAGGGGGAAAGGCGCAGACGGGCGGACCGGTGTTTTTGAAATGCTGGAAATAGGAAAAGAAGAACGGCGGCTGCTCCATAAAAACGCGGCAGCCGAAGAGTTTTCAGAATGTATGAAAAAACAGGGACAATATTCCCTGAGAGAATCCCTTTTGCGATTAATGGAAAGCGGCGCCGTCCCGCCTGAGGAAGCGGCGCTCTTATGGGAGTGACTATGAAACATATTGAACAGTGGCTGGCCCTTTACCCGGAGGCTACAGATATCCATCTTACGGAAGGCGGAAGGGTTATTGTCCGTGAATATGGCGGACTTAAAGAATTGGAAGAAAGAGCGGAGAAAAGTTTTTTTGATATGCTTTTCCATTCCTGCCTTTCACCGGATAAACGAAAAGTGTATGAAGAAAAGGGTGCATGCGATACTTCTTTTTCCATAGGAGAAAATCGGTTCCGCCTCCATCTGTACCGGGCGGGCGGAAAAGACTGCGCGGCGCTCCGTGTGCTGCCCGTGCTTGACCGTGTGGAAAAAGATCCTGATGAAAAATGGTTTGAGAAGATTGCAAAATTATCCTCCGGCCTTGTCCTTTTTTCAGGCCCCACAGGAAGCGGGAAAAGCACCACCATGGCAAGAGTACTGGAAGGAATCGGCAAGGAAAAAGCGCGTCACATCGTGACTTTGGAAGATCCTGTGGAGTATATCCTTTCCGCGGGGAAATCCCTTGTCCGCCAGAGAGAAATCGGCCGTGACGCGGTAAGTTTTGCCGAAGGCGTCCGCGAATCTCTTCGGGAAGACCCCGATGTCATTGCCGTAGGGGAAATGCGGGACAGGGAAACCATAGCAGCGGCGCTCACTGCGGCGGAAACAGGGCATCTCGTTTTGGGTACGCTCCACAACGGGCGCGCTTTGGAAGCCGTCGGCCGCATGGTCCATGTATTTCCGGCGGAAGAACAAAGCGAAGTGCGCCTGATTATTTCTTCCGTCCTTCGCTGCGTGTCGGCACAAAGACTTTGGCGGATGGGAACGAAGACCGTACTGCTCCGTGAAATTCTGACAAATACCCCTGCCGTGGCGAACCTCATCCGCGAAGGAAAAGAAGCACAGGTCCTGTCCTATATGGAAACGGGTGTGAATGACATGCGCACCCTGCGCCAGGCGGTATACAAGGTAAAGGGCGTGACAGAAAAAGAACGAAAAGAACTTTTATCTTTGGCGGGAGAGTAAAATGGAGTTCCTTTATAAAGCGTACGCTGACAGCGGAGAAGTAAAAGAAGGAAGGGTGGCGGCTGCCGGCAAAAGAGAAGCAGCGAATGAACTCAGAAGCCGTGGGCTGCACCCGATGACCATCAGAAAAACGGGAGAAAAGAAAAAAGTGTCCCTTTTCAAAAGACGCCGTCTCGCCGATTTGGCGGAAGAATGGGAATCACTTCTTTCCGCGGGGATTCCCGTAACCGAAACTTTGGACATCCTTGGCGGCGGCCGGAGCGGGAAAGAAAAGATTCTTCTGGGCGAGATCAAGGCGACCATCGAAGCAGGGCACTCCATTGCGGAAAGTTTTGCGGGATTCCGTGCGTTTCCGCCTTTTTTTACGGCCCTTCTGCAGGTAGGCGAGCTGTCGGGAACGATTCCGGAACAGCTCCGCCTGGCCGCCGCGTGCTATCGCAAGGAAGAAGAATTTATTGCCGGTATGAAATCGGCTCTTTCCTATCCTGTTTTTGTTCTCTTCTTTTCCTTTCTTGTATTTGCATTGATCCTTACTGTCATACTGCCGTCCTTTGCCGCGCTTTTTGAGGCCCTCGACATACCGCTTCCGGCGGTGACGCGGGCGGCGCTTGCTCTGGGCCTGTTCTTACAGGAAAAAGGGTTTTATTTTCTTGTTGAACTTCTCTTGGGTGCAGTCGGCGGTGTCGTCTGGTTACGAAGTGAACGGGGAAAAAGAAGTACAGATGCGTTTCTTTTCCGCTTCCCTTTTATCCGGAGGCTGTACCTCATCCGTGTGACGCTTGCCCTGTCGGCACTTTTGAAAAGCGGGAAAACCTTGTCCGACGCCCTTGCCGATATAGCGGACATAACGGATAACGGCGCCGTAAAAGAAGAATTGCTGAAAATAAAAAAGGATATAGAGAGGGGCGGCGATTTTGCCCAGAGCATGGAAAGATCCTTTGGCGATACCGCTCTTGCCCGCATGATCCACGTAGGAATGGAAAGCGGGCGGCTTCCTCTCTTTCTGGAGCGGAGCGCCCGCCTTATGACAGAGGAAACGAAAAGGAAACTGACAGGATTCAGAAAGATTCTGGAACCTTCTCTTTTGCTTTTTGTAGGTCTTGTAACAGCGGCAATCATATTTTCCGTCCTGCTTCCCGTTTTCAGTGCCGTGGGGACGCACATGGGCGTTTAGTATCGAAAGGCGGAAATTAAATTCCGGATGCCGGATATGGGATAAGATAAAAAGCGCTTTTCGGAATTTAGGTGCAGGGACAAAAATTTTCCTGTGGTTTGTGTTTATGACTTTTAATCATACTTTTGTTTTGCTATACTAAAAAATAAAGTATGATGAGAAGGAGGCGGGACGAGTGGGTCTTTCTGTACGCGAGATACTCATACTGGATTATTTTGACGGCAAACCGGTGCATGCAAAGATGCCGTCTTATCTGTATGCCACTTACGGCAGCGACGCCGATCTCTGTCTGGACCGCCTCTATGCTGACGGCTGGATCCGCGAAAGCACTCCCCGGGAAACGGTGAATATGCTTCCCGATAAAGCGCTTTCCGATTTCCTTAAACGATACGGCCTCTCCGGTGAAGGATCACATACAGAACTTGTCCGGCGTGTAATCCATGAAGTTCCTGAAAAAAATTATAACCACGCTGTACCGAAAGTATACGTGCTGGAACCTAAGGGGCGTACCGAGGTGGGACGCCATATGGCGTATGTCCTGAATGTTCGTGAAAACTACGGGCTTACGGAAGGAGAAATCGGCGAGTCCCGTTCCGCTCTGGCTCTGAAAGGGAATCCCTGTTCCGCCAGGGATATACTGGAGCGTGCTTTTCAGCAGAAGGTCTCCATCTATACCATGGCGGGAGAATGGTCGAAGCTGCGCAACCTGTACTATGTCATGGCAAACTTCCATCTTCGTGCGGAAGCGGGGGATAAGGCGCTCTCCTGCCTGTTCCTTGTCTTCTTCCTGGATATGTCGGGGATGGGGAATAGAAATACCGTTATTCCTTATGAAAACTTATTTCCTACCCAAAAGGGAATGATCCTTCTTTTAGATGAGGTGCGCCACAGGGAGAACATGACGGCGGAGGAAGTGAAGGCGGCATTTCTTTCTTCTGTCGCGCGCATGGCGCCGAGACTGCCGTTCTCTTATTTCTCCCCGCAGGTCATGGCGGCGCAATTGCTGGAACGTCTCCGCGGCGTTCCCTTTAATGGGGCGAAGTATATCGCGGAACGGAACGTGCCCGACCCTTCTGCCGGCGCATACCATTATGTCCCTTGGGGACGTGAGGAAGCCGGCAGCTTGAAAGAGGTGCCGAAATTTACTGTGCCGAAAATCATGGCGCCGCCCAGCCTGCGTATGCCGCCCGCTTTTACACGGCCCGTCCCTTTTGAATCGACAGAAGCGCGGAAGCGGCGGGAAGAAATGGAAAAACGGGTGGTCCGCACTGTAGAGCGTCCAACGCCGGAGGGGAAAAAGGAAAAAGGTCTGCTTGTGAAATTGAGAAAATGGATATAGGAGAAACTATGGAAAAACGGATCCGCGTCGGCTGTTACGGCGCGAAAGGCTCCTATACCTATGAGGCCATGGAACGGCACTTCGGCGAGCGGGAGCGGGAAGAAATATATTTCCCCCTCTTTGAAGATGTGACGAAAGCCGTTGCGGGAGGAATGATTGATTACGGCGTTGTCCCCATTGAAAACTCCTCCACCGGGGGAATTACGGAAGTCTATGACCTTATCAGGGGCTGCGGCTGCGCCATCGTCGGTGAAGAACTGGTAAAAATCGAGCACCACCTGCTGGGACTGCCGGGGGCGGAAATGGAAGATATCGATACGGTCTACTCCCATCCCCAGGGATTTGCCCAGTGCCGTCCTTTTTTCAATGAACATCGGGATTGGAAATTGAAACCTTATTTTTCCACATCCCAAAGCGCGGAACGTGTTTCAAAGGCCGGAAAGAAAAATCAAGCCGCCGTAGCAAGCCGGACGGCAGCGGAGCTGTATGGGCTTTCCGTACTGAAAGAAAACGTCTTTTTTAATGAAAACAATTACACCCGTTTCTTCATCATCGCACCGAAAATGGAAATATCCGATAAAGCGGATAAAATCACTCTCGCCATTTCCGTCAGGCATGAACCGGGCGCACTCTACCATGTGCTGGGATACTTTTTCTACGGCGGTATGAATATGACCCATCTGGAATCCCGTCCGCTCGAAGGGAAACCTTTTGAGTATTTCTTCCACATCGATGTCATGGGTTCGCTGAAAGATCCCTCAAATACGCGGACACTGGAGGGACTGTCTTCCGTGTGCAGTTATTTTAAAATTCTGGGAAACTACGAATCGTGCGGCAGATGACAGAAGTAAAATGCGGAATGAAAGATAACAGAAAGGCAGACATCAGGAGACCGATGTATGATGCGGACCTTCTTCTGGTATGAAAAGGACCTCTTTTACCGGGCATTTGGTTTGTCCGGCAGAAGAGGTCCTTTATCTTGAAATCTTCTTTTGTTTAATCAGAAGGCGGCTTTGATGGCGCCGTTGTATTTCTTCTCGATGAAATCTTTGGATTCCTGGCTGGTAAGGGCTTCGATCAGTTTTTTGATTTCAGGGCGGTTTTCATCTCCTTCACGGACAGCGACAATGTTTGCGTATGGGGAATCGCTGCTTTCGGTGAAGATGGCATCTTTTGGATTCAGTTTCGCTTCCAGGGCAAAATTGATATTGATAACGGAAATATCAGCGTCTTCCAGCGAGCGGGGGAGCTGTGGCGCCTCCAGTTCAGAGAATTGAAGATTCTTTTTGTTTTCTGTGATGTCCTGCGGTGTAGCGGTGATGAGGGCACCGTCACGGAGCTTGATGAGCCCCGCAGACTGGAGCACGAGGAGCGCGCGGCCGCCGTTGGTAGGATCGTTCGGGATAGCTACACGGGCGCCGTCAGGAAGATCTTTCAAGTCTTTAATCTTTTTGGAGAAGACGGACATCGGTTCCAGATGGATCGCTCCTGCGGAAACGAGTTTCAGATTTCTTGACCGGACGAATTCATCCAGGTACGGTTTGTGCTGGAAGTAGTTCGCATCAAGGTTTTTATCGTTCAATGCCAGGTTCGGCTGTACGTAATCGGTAAATTCGATGATTTCCACATTGATGCCTTCTTTGGCAAGCTTATCCTTCACGGCGCCGAGGATTTCAGCGTGGGGGACGGGGGATACGCCCACTTTGAGAGTGACTGCCCTGCTGTCTTTCAGAGCGGGAGCCGCCGTTTTTTTCTCATCGCCGCAGCCTGTGATAAACCCTGTGAGTGCCAATGCGGCGACGGATGCGATGATTGTCTTTTTGAATTTCATGAAAAATTCCTCCTTTGACGTTCTTGCTTAAAAAAATGTAATAAAAAATCTTCCGTCCAATAAGGGACGAAAGATCGTGTTACCACCCAAGTTCATTTGCGCGTCACCGTGCAAACCTCTGTAGGTACGAGGGAAATCCTGATACCGCAGCTCTGTAACGGGAGCGCCCGGACTGCTTAATGATTCGGCATATCCGGCTCAAAGACCATGTTCGGCAAACTTCCTGTACTTCCTTTCACCTTGCGGAAGCTCTCTTTGACATTCGTTTTGCTTACTCTTCTTCTCATTGCCTGTGATTAAGTTGTGCCTACTATAGCATTTTCTTTCGGCAGATGTCAAGCGGAAAAAATAATCTGCGAAATATATTTTGCGCTGCGGTATTTCCTGCGGGGCGGTTTCCGCGGCAGCGTACGGGTGCAGTGGAAATACATTAATAAAAAAGCAGACCTGCCGCGGCAAGCCTGCTTATGTTTTGCCTGGCCCCAAAGGGCATGGTGGAGACGAAGAGGATTGAACTCTCGACCTTACGGATGCGAACCGTACGCTCTCCCAGCTGAGCTACGTCCCCATGAAAATCAGTCCCTGAAAAGGACAAATCAATTATAGCACATGATTCAATTTTTTGCAGTCCCGTATGATTTATACTGTTGATGTAGCACCGGCATTGCCGTGCGTACCTCGGCGGTTCTTTTACCGTATGGATGAAGAGGTGCTGATGGCGCTGCCGGATGATAGCGGGGGAGGTTCTTACCAGTCGATCCAGGTGAGAGCCTTTTCCAGCTGGTAGAAAGATTTCCCGTCCCAAAGGATGTCTTCGGTGAGGTGGTTGATGCAGTCTTCTTCCTCATCGGATGCGTAATGATAGACGAGTTCCATGAAATCTTCAAACGGTTCTTTTGTCCAGCGGTATTTCTCTATGCTCACCCGCCACCTCTGCTGGCCGGGATGGTACACAAGTCCTGAAAAATGGTAGACATATCCTTTATGGCGTACACTGGCGCCGCCGTCCATGAGATAATCGATAAATTCGTCCGCGTCTCCGCCCTTCATAGTGCCTCCTTTTTAATAATACAGCTTTATTATACTATATTTGTTTGTCTTATTTCTGTCCTGTGCTATAATGAGTTGATCTATTAATAAACGAAACGGAAATTTGTTTCGGCAGTTGTCCATTCTGAGCACCAACTATAAAAAACGGGAGGAAATATGAAAAAAGCGATTATATTATCCAGCGGCGGTGTGGACTCGACGACCTGTCTCTCCGTGGCTGTAAATGCACTGGGAGCAGAAAACGTCAGCACTGCTTCTATTTTTTATGGACAGAAGCATAAAAGGGAGTTGGATGCCGCAAGAGCGGTGGCGGCGTATTACCATGTGCCTCATTATGAATTTGATCTGGCGCAGATCATGCAGTATTCCAATTGTTCTCTTCTGTCCCATTCGACGGAGAGTATTGTACACAAAAGTTACGGTGAGCAGATTGCGGAAAAGGGGGCAGGAAAGGTATCTACGTATGTTCCTTTTCGGAACGGCCTCATGATTTCTGTAGCGGCAAGTCTGGCAGCCGGCATTTATGAAGAGGAAGAGACGGATATTTATGTCGGCGCCCATGGAGATGATGCGGCGGGAGAAGCGTATGCCGACTGCTCGCCCCGGTTTCTGAAAGCCATGGGGGAAGCGGTTGCTGTCGGCACATACGGCAAGGTGCATCTGGTTTTTCCTTTTGCCGATAAAAATAAAACCGGTGTCGTGGCGGAAGGGCTGAAACTGGGGACGCCTTATGAACTGACATGGAGCTGTTATGAGGGGGGCGACACGCCTTGCGGCGAATGCGGGACCTGCATAGACAGGGCGAAAGCGTTTGCTGAAAACGGGGTGGAAGACCCGTGGAACGGAGGGAAAGGATAATATGTTTACAGTAACGAAAAGAATGGAAATCAGCGGAGCGCACTTCCTGCGTCTGAACTATGAAAGCAAGTGCACTTCAATGCACGGGCACAACTGGATCGTGACTGTCACCGTGCAGAATGATAGGCTTGACGAGAACGGCATGGTGGTAGATTTCACGAAGATTAAGGATGTCGTCAACCTTTTTGACCACCGGTGCGCCAATGATATCATGGAAGGTTTGAACCCCACGGCGGAAAATATGGCGAAGTGGCTTTGCGACCGCATTCCCCACTGTATCCGTGTGGCGGTGCAGGAAACGGAAGGAAATACAGCGGTATATGAAAAATAAGTTTCCCGTGGCGGAAATATTTGACAGCATTGAGGGAGAGGGAAAACGGACGGGGTATATGGCGGTATTTGTCCGGTTTGCCGGCTGCAATATCCGCTGTACATACTGCGATACGGCGTATGCTTTAAAAGAGTCTGACGCAGAAGAATTCCTTACGAAAGAGGAACTCTTAAGCTGTATCCGTTCCTATCCCTGGAAGCGGATTACTTTTACGGGAGGAGAACCGCTGCTCCAGCCGCTGCAGGAAATCTGCGACATCCTCGGGGAAGAGGGTTATGAAATTAATATAGAAACGAATGGCGCAGTTCCGCTTTTGGCGCGCCGTCCCCAAAATCTTTTTTATACGATGGATTACAAATGCACAGACAGCGGAATGAAGTCTTTCATGCGGCTGCCGAACTTAAAGGAATTGACGGAGGACGATGTTCTGAAATTCGTCGTCTCCTCGAAAACGGATTTGGAGGATATGAAGGAAATTATTATAAAATATTTTCCCCGGGGCGGTCCGAAGTTTTATGTAAGTCCCGTGTGGGGGAAAATAGAGACGCGTGAATTGGTCGAATATGTGAGAAAAGAAAAACTGGCAGAAGTCTGCGTGCAGGTACAGCTCCATAAAATTATCTGGGAGCCGGACAGGAGAGGGGTCTGAAATGGATCAGAAAAAATTGGAACAGGCGGCGCGCCTGATTATAGAAGCAGTCGGGGAAGATCCCAAAAGAGAGGGGCTTTTGGAAACGCCCCGCCGCTTTGCGGAAATGGTGGCCGAGCAGCTGGCCTATGCGGCGGTGCCCAATGAAGAAATCGCCCGCGCTTTCGATAAGACATTTTCTTCTCCTGAAAGTGACATGGTGGTGGTGAAAGATATTTCCCTCTTTTCCCATTGCGAGCACCATATCGCCCTCATGTACAATATGAAGGCGGCTGTGGGATATATTCCCAGAGGGCGCGTCATCGGACTGTCAAAAATTGCCCGCATCGCCGATGCCGTCTCTAAACGTCTCCAGATCCAAGAACGGATAGGAGCGGATATACGGGATATCATGGAACGGATTACCGGTGCCGGGGATGTGATCGTTCTTTTGGAAGGGGAACATTCCTGTATGACGGCACGGGGGATCAGAAAACCGGGGACGCTTACAAGGACGATTTCCGCATCCGGACGGTTCAGGACAGACGGGGATTTGCGCAAAGAATTTCTTTCCCTGGCGAAGTAATGGATGCCGGTTCCTATTCGTGGTTCGTTTCAAAGAATAAAATTTAATTGTTTATTCATTTTTGGTATAATGCGGATATGAAAAAGATAAAAAAACAACTGCAGATAATTTTATATGTATGGGTATGGCTCCTTTCTTTTTCCATGGCGGACGCGGCGGAGGCCATTACTGATGAATACTGGATAACGACGGCGGATCGGGGGAAGATTGAACAGCGCTACCGCAGCCTCGGTATATACGAAGTGGCAAAGAAGACCGTTTCAAGAAAAGAAGAACAGTACGGAAATTATACTTACCGCGTGTGGTATCCGAAACGGCTGGAAACGGAAAACAGGAAATGGCCCATGGTATTTCTTTTGAACGGGACGACCTCGACCTGTGATCTTGATGAGCCGATTTTTGAACATCTTGCCAGCTGGGGTTTTATTGTCGTGGGCAATACGGACAGGAATACGGGACTCGGGTACTCGGCGGAATGGGGACTGGAACTCATGGACAAGCTGGCGGCGGACAGAAAAAGCGTGTTTTTTCAAAAGATTGATGAGGAAAATCTGGGGATCGGCGGCCACTCCCAGGGAGGCGTCGGCGCGGTGAAAACGATTTTATTCCGAAAAGGCGGCAGACGTTTTAAAACAGTCGTCACTGTTTCGGCGGTGACAGAATCATTTGCGGACAAATTAAAAATGAACAGCTGGAAGTATGACGCTTCTGCAGTCAATGTGCCATGGTTCATGGTGAGCGGCGACAGGCTGGATGATCGTCTCATTACACCGCTTCCGGATATGGAGAAGATATTTCAAAAGGCAAAGACAGCGATGGTCATGGGACGGCGTTCCCATGCGGATCACAGCCATGTGCAGGCCGAAGCGGACGCTTATGTGACGGCATGGTTCCGCTGGCAGCTGGCAGGGGATCGGTACGCGGCAAAAGCATTTCTTGGAAAAGACGCGGAGATACTCACAAATAAGGGGTGGAACCATACGGCAAGAAAGAATTTATAAGAGAGGCGCAGAAAAATATTTTTCTTGCGGGGAACTCTCTTTTTTTGTACGATGAAGTTAGCGAGGTGTGTGATGAAAAATAAAGAAGAGACTGTTTTAATTACTGCCGTAGACAATGGAAGCACGGTAGAATTGGAAATCAATACGACGCTGCCCCACGAAGAAACAAAGGAAATGCTTGCCGGCGCGGTATGTGCCGTTTATGGCATTTCTGATTTCCATGAGGGGGATGTGGCGTCCTTTTTGGAAGCGCTTGCTGATGAATACAGAAAAGAAGAGAGGTCTCCCCATTCTCCCCTGGTGAATTGAAGCGGGAAGCGCTGTACGGAAGAATCTCTCCTGCATGGTTCCCGGGGAAAGGAATCGGCGGTCCGGCGGCGGAAAAATTTGAAAACCGGCGGTAATCCGCTGCTGATGGCACGCGGTAAAAGAGGAGGCGGATCGTGGAAAGAAAAGAATATCTTGAAAGCATGGGTGTCCGGGCGGCCCGGCGCGCTTTCTTTTCCTATACGACCGAGCCGGAGGGAAGCTACAGCATCCACCGTGTATTTATCCGATTCCTCGAAGTGAACCGTATGGATATGGACCAGGCGGAGAAGCCGAAGGCGGCCGCTTTCCTTACGGATTATATTCTGCTCCGTATCTATGTGGCGAAGTATGTCCTTGCCGGATATGCAGAAACCTATGCGCCGCTTTTGGATTTGTTCCGAGGGTTTGAAAAGGTGGAAAAGAAATTCTCCCTGTTTATGGAACGGGAAACGGCGCCCGGCCATGGCGCGGAACGAAAGTTTCTGCCGTCTGATCTGCGGAGACGCTATGATGAGCGCGGCATGCGGAAGACTATTGAACTTTTTGACAGTATCTCACGGAGGTATGAAGAAAGGGAAGACACGCCGGAACGGGTTATGAAATGTATCGTTGACGAATGCCTTTCTACGATCGCCATACGGAATGAAATATCTTTATCGGCGCCCTCCTTTTGGTTTTTTACCAGAGAAATGAACGGGTACATCAGGTATCTGAACCGTTTTTACAGCGGCCTGATTCCGCCGGCAATTCACGAAAGAATAAAAGCGCCCATGATGGAAGAAGAAATACGCAGTGATGCTGATGAAGAAAGCGGCGGTTTTAATTATGAACGCGCGGCATACATCATTTTTGCCATTGCCGGTGTGATCTGCGCCCTTATCGCGGCAGGCTCAAGATAGTTTTGCGGCTTTTTTTGAAATATGGTATATTGGGTGCAGCCATGCGTGGCGCTTAACTGAAGAATAACGTCAATGGAGATGGATATGCAGATAACAATTGCAGGCGGCTGCGGTGATTTCGGACGCAGCTGCTTTTTTGTTGAAGGAGGGCGCCACGCTTTTATCGTGGATGCGGGAACTTCGACGGACGGACTGGACCGGGTACCTGATCTCACAGCGGAGCAGGTTGCAAGAGCAGAATACCTTTTCGTCACCCATTCGCACCGGGATCATACGGGGGCGATCGGATATTTCGAGTCTCTCGGCTTTGCGGGATCCGTGCTTCTGACGAACCAGACATACCGGCAGATGAAAGAAAAACCAGGGAATACGATGATTCTTGATTCGACAGCGCCCGAACTGGAATTGGAACGGGATTTCAGTTTCCGCTGGGGGCGGAGCGGCCATTGTGCCGGTTCCGTGTGGTACGATATTTCCTGTGAAGGGAAAAAATTGTTCTTTTCGGGGGATTACCGAAGCGATGACTCTTTTTATGTCTGTGATGATGCGGAAGGGAAAACGGCGGATGTGGCCGTCCTTGATGCAGCATATCCGGGCGATCGTACGGGGGCAGATATGCGCCGGTCGGTTCTTGATAAAATATTGGAATTGGTGTGGCGGGGAAAGCCGCTCCTTCTTCCTGTGCCGCATTTCGGCAGAGGGCTTTCCATCGCGGCATATTTCCGTAATAAAGGAAATATGGAGATTCCCGTGCATATGGCTCCCGGACTTTATGACGAATGGCTGCGTCTGGGGCGGAGAAAATACTTTGCCCGCCGGGAAGTGCTTGCCCTTCCCAATGAAACGTTTTCTTTATGGGACGGAAAAACGATTCATGACAATGGGGTTTATTTCCTTGCCGATGCCCAGCTGTCGCGGTCAGAGAACAGGAAACTCATTGAGCGGCACCCTGAACTTTCACTGCTCATGACAGGCAGCATCCATGGCTACGGCAAAGCGAAAGATTATTATGAAAGCGGCAGGGCGGAACTTGTCCTCTGGCCGAACCATATGACGGAAAAGGAAATGTGGGAGCTTGCCGGGAAAAATCATTTCAGAAAAATTATTCCTTATCACAGCACAGACCGGAAACCGGAGTCTGATGTATTTTCTTTATAAGAATGGAAATTAGTTTTTGGGACAGTGTTAAGTACAGGGAAAATTATTTTACACTTGAAATACGTAATAATACGTATTATGATAAGCGTAGATAAAGAGAGAAATGCAAACCATGAAAACTTCTGAACTGATAAAGATACTAAAAAAAGCAGGATGTTATAAACTGCGCAGCGGCGGCAGCCATGATATCTGGATAAGTCCCATGACTGATAAAAAGTTTCAAGTCCCCCGCCATGGAGCAAAAGAAGTAAAGACAGGATTAGCAAACGGAATTTTAAAAGATGCGGGGATAAGAAAATGATTTCTACATCAAAAAGGAGGTAATCATTTATGAAATATGTATACCCGGCTATATTCCATCCGGAAAAAGAAGGCGGATTCTCTATCTTTTTTCCTGATATAGAGGGATGTTATACACAAGGCGATACGATGGTGGAAGCGGTAGAAATGGCGGAAGACGCATTGAATTTGATGCTTTGGGATAAAGAAGAAAACAAAGAACCGATTCCGCATCCTTCTATGCCGCAGGATATCCGTCTTGAAGATCCATCTGACTGTATCGTCTGGGTAAGTGCCGATACTTTTAAATATCGTAAAATGCATGATACGAAATCAGTCAAGAAAACGCTCTCTATTCCCCGTTGGCTTGATACTCTGGCGACAGATAATAATATAAACTTTTCAAATGTTCTGCAAAATGCTTTAAAAAAGCAATTGGGAGTTTAAAGTTTGAAAGAGAATTAAGTATTAAGGAATACGAGGATCCTTTTTAAAATGTAAAGATTTGCTGTTTAAAGGGCAGCGGAGCAATAATGGCTACGGCCTGTCAGATTGACTGTTTTAGTGTAGTTTATGGTTTTCCGTTTTTGTTGGAAATCCGTTGGAACAGGCGAAACATACTGGAACATTTTGAAACACGGTTGATAAAAAACATGATATAATGAAAAAAATAAAATCCTTCAAAAGAAAAGAGAGGCGGGATTTCTATGTTGAAATATAAGAATATTCTTGTTCCTTATGATGGTTCTGCCCACGCGAAAAAGGCGATGGCGCAAGCTGCGGATCTGGCGGCTGCAGGCGAGGGTACGAAGCTTTACATTGTGTCCGTGTGCAATATGGTTTCCGCCATGAGCAATTTTGACCAGGTATCCATTGCGGAAGGCTGCCTTACTTCCAAGCTTTCAGAGGATCTGGAAGCGCAGTGCCGCCGCGATTTGAAAGAAGCTGCCGCTATGGTTCCTGAAGGCGTGGCGCATGAAACGGTTTTTGAAATCGGTTCGCCCGGACCGGTCATTCTCAGCATTGCTGAAGATAAAGGGTGCGACCTCATCGTCATGGGAAGCAGGGGACTCGGTCCGCTGAAGGGCATTTTCATGGGATCGGTTTCCAGCTATATCGTAAGCCGGGGCAAGTATCCCGTGCTTATCGTAAAATAATTTAAGACTCGGCGGTGGTGGAAACGAAATTCTTTTCATCACTGCTTTTTTATTGACAGGCGGGAGTTAAGTTATGACTCACTTTAAATGGCTGAAAAAGGAAGTACCCCGTTGGGTGAAGGAAGAAATTATTACCCGTGAAGCGGGAGATTCTCTTATTTCTTTATACAGGAATGAAGAACGCCATTCTCATGGCGAAGGGCTTTTCGTGCTGGCTGCCGTATGTTTCCTCACCGGTCTGATTTTCATCTGCGCCGGCGTATGGAACGGTCTTTCTCAGGATGAGCAGTTTATGATGGCCCTTGTGCCTTTGGTGCTGTCCATTCTTATTATTGCGGCGATTTTGTGGCAGGATCGTCCTGTGATGGATCGAATTCCGGCAGAAAGCGTCCGCTTAGAAGAAGCTGAAAACACAGCAGAGCTGCTTTCCGGGGAAACAGGGGGAACGGTTTCTGCCGGAAGCGGAATCGAAGAAAATACCGCGGCGGGAAATAAGGGAAAAGATCTGTCTTCTCTTCTTCCTTCCGTTTCTTACCGCCACCGTGTGCCTGATGTTATTCGGGAGGCGGCCGGTGTTTTTCATGGCGTGTCGGTCTTGTGCGCCGTATGGATGGTAAATGAGTCTTTCAAGCTGTCGGGGGATTGGTTTGTTCTTGCAGCGGTGTCCTGCGTATTCCTTCTTCTGATGAGCTGGGCGTTTCCTGCGGCAGGACTCGGTATGGTCTATATGGCGTCGTCTGTTCTTGTGTACCGTTTATCACCGTACCGGGGATGGCCGGAAGCGGCGGCATGGGTGTTTCTTGTTTTTGCGCTTCCCCTCTTGGTGCGGCTTCTGGGAGAACGGCGTCATAAAGCGGTCGTCTGTTACTCATGGTTTTGGGCGGTCTGCGTACTTCTCCTTATTTACTGGACCGCGTCCAACCTTTTATGGCAGACAATGTTTTTTGCTCTTGCGGCGGCGCTTACCTGGATGGCAGGCAGCATGCTTTCTTCCTGGGGCGCGGCGGCGGAAGCGCTTCGTCTCTTTGGCGGCGCGGCCGTGTTCGGTGTTCTGCTGGAGGGCTCCTGGAGCTCTGTATGGACGGGCATTTCGGGAAATTGGACCTTATGGATTTTGTTTTTTGTCATTCTTGCCATTGACGCTGTCCTGCTTACCCGGATGGGTATCAAACGGGACCGGCTGGCTGCCCTCGGAGGTCTTACGCCTTTTATTATGCTTGTGGCGGCATCCCTTGCCGTTTTTGAAACAACCGGTGTGTCTTCTGCCATCTTTGTATCCATCTTTGCCGCTTTTCTTGCCGTGGCAGTTATCGGGAGAGGGTACCGGAGCGATTCCAACCTGCTGAAATGGGTCGGCGGATGTCTTCTGGCCGCGGCAGGTGCTGTGCGTGTCCTTGATGCGGCGCTTTCCTTCGGGCAAAGAGGAATATTCTTCCTCGTCATCGGCGCGGCTGCTATCATTGTGTGCTGCCTGACTTTCCTTCCCCATGCCGTGAAGAAGATAAGGCGGAAACCGGGAAGGAAGACTGTACGACGGGATCGGCAGCCGGCAGCACCTGCGGATCAATCGGCGTTCTTGTCCGATCTGCCGAAAAGGAAAACGGAGGAAGGAGGGGAACGCCGTGAATAGAAAATACAGTTTGCTTCTCGTCCTGATCACTGCTATTTTTGAACTTGCCTTTTTGGTATGGACAAGGGCGGATTACCGTTCCACCCTTCTTGACGGAGAGGAATATGAGGTGCCGGCGGCGATCGAATTCCAAGGGAACTTTTATGACAGGAATTACATAGCGGTGAACGTACCCATAACGGAAACGAAGTGGGAAGGAGAGCGGGAACCGGAAACAGGAGAAACGATTTACCTGGTGATCCGTAAGGGGCAGAAGGGAGCGCTTATCCTTGATCATGCCCAGCCTGCCCAGCCCAGCGGAAGTTATATCAAAACGCGGGCACTCCGCATCATGGATGGCACCGTATATTTCAATTTTCCGGCAGACCGCATGTACATGGCGCCGGAGCAGCTGAAGAAACTGTCCGTCGTGGAACTTTCCGAACGGGTACAGGTGCCTGAAGACAATGGAAAAACAAAAACAGCCATGAAGAATGAAATTACGGCACTTGTCAGGGTGAAGGACGGACGTGCTGCTATTTCCAGAGTCCTTGCCAATGGCGGGCCTGTGGAACAGATATTTACAACCGTCGGGAAAAATTTATCTGTGAAATACGCGACCAGCAAAGACGAAAAAGACCAGTATAATGAAAAAAGATTCTTTACCGCTGCTGATATGGATAAGAACGGTAAAGAATCAGATAATTAATCGGAATAAGGAGGCAGCGATGTACTTAATTCTTATGCGGCATGGGGAAGCTGTTCCCCAGACGGAAGATGTGCCGAACAGAGAAAGACGGCTGACAAAAGAAGGAAAGAAACAGGTGCGGACCACATCGCGCATGCTTGCCCGATTTTTGAAAGACCGGCCGCTCCGCATTTTCGCAAGCCCTTTTATGCGTACCCGCCAGACGGCGAGGATTTTATCGGAAGAATGTTTTGCCGAAGGGCTCCACCTGACGGAAGAACTTTTACAGGACGATTTCAGGCGGATTGAGAATCATCTCATGACGGACGGAGGACCGCTGGCCTTAGTGGGACACCATCCTTTCCTCCAGTCCTACCTTCTTGAAGCGGCAGGTGCGGGTATTCAGCCCGATTTGGCATCCATCTCCGTTGTTGACTATGATATGGCGTGGAAACAGGGAAAACTCATTGCCTATTTCACTCCGGCTTTGAAAAAATTGAAAAAGGAAGACTGATGAAGAAACTACTTACTATTGCCGGTTCAGACTCCTCCGGCGGTGCAGGGATACAGGCGGATTTAAAAACCTTTGCTGCTCTTGGCGCCTACGGCATGAGCTGCATCTGCACACTCACCGCGCAAAATACGACCGGTGTTTCCATGGTGGTGAATACTCCCGTGGAGATGGTGACCGCCCAGCTGGAAGCGGTATACAGCGATATTCCTCCGGACGGAGTCAAAACGGGCATGCTCAGCACCCCTGCCATCGTTTCGGCAGTGGCGGAATTTCTCCGCGGACACAAAGGACCGGCAATTGTCGTTGATCCTGTCATGGTTGCCACCACAGGCGCCGTCCTTTTGGAAAAAGAAGCCATTGAAACGTATAAAGATATTTTGATTCCTGAAGCGGATCTTATCACGCCAAACATTCCCGAAGCGAAAGTATTGTCAGGACTGGAAATAAAAACGGAAAAGGATATGGAAAACGCGGCGGAAAGAATAATGGAATACGGCTGCCGAGCGGTTCTTGTGAAAGGCGGGCACCTGGTTCATGATGCGGTAGATATCCTTTTTGACGGGAAACAATTTTATCGTTATGAAGGAAAGCGAATTAAGACAAAAAACACCCACGGTACGGGCTGCACGCTTTCCGCAGCGCTCGCCGTCAAACTGGCGGAAGGGGAAACGCTGACGAAGGCTGCTGCGGAAGCAAAAGAATATCTTACCGGCGCTATCGAGGCGGCAAAAGACGAAACCATCGGACAGGGCAGCGGCCCGGTTCGTCATTTCTGGCTTTATGGAATAAAGGGGAGATAATATGCATACTTTTTTTGCGTACCTTGCAAGAATGAAATATATACAGCGCTGGGGACTTATGCGGAATTCCTTTCCGGAAAATGACGCGGAGCATACCTTGCAGACCGTCATGATTGCCCACGGACTTGCAGTGATCCGTGAAAAAATTTTTCATGAACCCTGCGATGCGGAGCATTGCGCCATGCTGGCTGTTTATCATGATGCGGGAGAAGTTTTTACAGGCGATATGCCCACTCCCGTGAAATATTTCACAGAGGATCTGCATGATAAATATAAAGAGATAGAAGATAAAGCAAGAGGACGCCTTTTGGAAACGCTTCCCGACGAATTGAAAGACACCTACCGCCCCTATATTTTAGACATGGAAAACGATCCTTTATGGCCGCTGGCGAAATCGGCGGACACGTTGTCGGCATACCTGAAATGCGCCGAAGAAATACAGGCGGGGAACAGCGAATTTGAAGAAGCTTTCCGCACAACGGAAAATAAATTAAAAAATCTGCACCTGAAAGAAGTGGACTGGTTTCTGGAACACTTTGCCGGCAGTTTTGCTCTTACTTTAGACGAGATGAATCGAATGTAAAATAAAAAAGTAAAGTGTATTTTGGAAGAGGCACTTTACTTTTTTATTCAGCATATGTTCATCCTGTATTCTTGGAAATATTGAATGTCCTCAGTATAAATGAAATAATGGCAGGCAGCAAGCGGCGGATTTCGCGAGCAAAATATGCTTTCGGATAGGACAGGAGCTGAGAATATGACGCCGAACACTTTTGGCGGAAATAGAAGAAAGAAACTCTTTTTGCAAAGAGCGGTGAGAAGTTTTTTGATTTGATATGCCGTTCCTGAAAAAATGCGGACATTCTTTTTTGCTTCACGGATTTGGGGAAGATTGCCGGGAGAAAGGTTTTACTGGTGCATCGGTACGCGTTTTTTATATTTCATTCCTCATGTATAATGGAATGGAGTAAAAGTCAGGATCAGGAAAGCAGCCGCAGCGGATAAGGCCGATTATAGACAGAGCATGGAGGGAATCATGACAGAAGAAGAGTACCATCGGATTGCACGAAGAGAAAAAATATTTTATGCCGTCCTTATTATCGCGTGGTGTTTTGCTTTTGCGGTCTGGTTCACCATCGGATTTCCCAAAGCGAAGTGGGTGCTGATCGGCGGAGGGACGCTGATATACTTGTATCTGAAAAGCACCTTCACCGGACTTCCCTGGTCGAGGCGGCTGGTCAAACCGGATCCGGCGGTGAAAGCGAAGGAAGAAGTGCAGAGTGACGAAGATTTTCCTCTTGTTTCAGAAACGGAAAGAAAAGGATATATAGCGCTGGCGGGACTTTGCCTGACGGAAGAAATGCAGAAGAAGTTGGCACCCTTTTTTGGAACGCTGAAAGATTATTCAGATGCGGGGCCGGATTGGGAATATGGCAGCACGCTTCATTGTGTGATGGAATACATGGAAGAGAGTCATATTTTTTTCCTGATGGGGCTTGACTGGAAGCAGGATGTGGAAACGCTGGAATGGCGGATTGAAAGCGCGCTTACGGGGAATTTCGGCATGTCTGCCGACCTGCCGGATTTCAGAACGTATGGAAATAAGTCTATTTCCGCCCCTTCTGTTTTTGCCGACTATGACAATGCCCTGCGGAGGGAAGGATTTCAGCTGGGCTTTATAGACGTGGAATGTGATGAATACGTCATATTTGTCCATCGGACAGCGGATAGGGACAAGGCGGAAGATGCCGTACAGCGGATTGGATACCGATATAAGGAAGTGGCGGATCTGGCAATATGAAAAACAGAAAATCGGGAGACGCCGGTATGAAATATGATCAGGCACAGGTCAGAATCCATGAAGCATACACGGTGGCAATCAGGGATCTGGGTGTTCATGGAGAAGGGATCGGGAGTGTGGTCGGGTTCACCGTATTTGTTCCCGGGGCGCTTCCCGGAGAAACGGTCACCGCGGAAATCACTCTGCTGAAAAAATCTTATGCCCTGGGGAAACTGCTTTCCATAGAGCAGAAATCTCCTTTCCGCGTGGTGCCGGAGTGTCCCGTTTATGAAAACTGCGGCGGCTGCCAGCTTTCCTATCTCACCTATGAAGGGCAGCTCGATATGAAATACCGCCGTGTAAAAGATGTGATAGAGCGTATCGCCGGCGAATCGGGGAAATTGGTGAGGCCCGTGCTTCCGGCGGCGCATCCTTTCGCGTACAGAAATAAAATGGCCGTACCGGCAGGTCTCGTAAAGGGGAAATCGGCGCTCGGCTGCTACCGGCAGGGAAGCCATGACATCATACCGGTTTCCTCCTGTGCTATCCAGAAAGAAGAAAATAACCGCCTGCTCCGGTTTGCCCGGCGGTTTATAGAGAAGTACGGGATTTCCGTCTATGATGAAAAGACACGGAAAGGAAGCCTGCGCCATGTAATGGGGCGCGTGGGTGATGGCAGAAAGATCATGGCTGTCCTTGTAACCGCTTCCGAAACCCTTCCGGAAGAAGAGCGGTGGATAGAAGAAATACAAAAGGAACTGCCCGAAGTCGTTTCCCTCTGGCACAATATCCAGCCCAAGCCGGGGAATACGATACTGGGTGCGAAAATCCGACACCTCTGGGGCAGAGAAACGCTCACTGCCTCTCTTTGCGGACTGCAATTTGAAGTATCCCCGTACTCCTTCTTTCAGGTGCATAAAGAGCAGGCAGAAATTCTCTATGAAAAAGCATTGGCATACGCCGATCTGAAAGGCGGAGAAACCGTCATAGACGCCTACTGCGGCACAGGCACCATTTCCCTCTGCCTGGCGAAAAAGGCAAAGCGGGTCATCGGTATAGAAATCGTAAAGCCCGCCATAGAAGACGCCAAAAAGAATGCGAAAAAGAACCATATGGAAAATACGGAATTTTACGCAGCCGACGCGGGAAAACTCATGCCGCAGCTTTACCGGCAAGGACTGGTTCCTGATGTGATCGTCATGGATCCCGTCAGAGCAGGCTGCAGCGGAGAAGTATTAAAGGCAGCGGCAGGCATGAAACCCAAGCGTATCGTCTATGTTTCCTGCAATCCCGCCACCTTTGCCAGAGATGCGAAGATTTTAAAATCGGAAGGCTACGAAATCAAAAAAATCCAGCCGGTGGACATGTTTCCCCAGACCATGCATGTGGAGACAGTGGCATTGCTGATACGAGGAAATGACTGAAACGTGAAAACATGTCGGAAATAGAAAGGTTTCAAGCATTTACCCATTAACTTATGAGGACAGTGGTTTTCATCCGGTTATTTGATGCTTCGTCCAAAATCAATTATAATTGGTCGAAAAAATTATGATGGACGAATGAATATCTTAAGACAGGGAAAATACATGGCATCGGACGAAAAGTGTTTTGAGGAAAAGATTTTTATTGGAGTATGCGCTCCGCTATGCCATGATGTACTCTGATAGCGAATGACTTCTATACAAAACAAGTGAATTTGGATAAAAACTATTGCAAAGATTCGTATTAATAATCTTGTGTTATTTTGGAACATAAGATCAGTAAATTTACGTACTGTTCTTCCGGTATTGTCATATATGGTAAAATAATACTTGTGAAGTGTAATTAAATTTATATTGTTTTAGACGAGGAGATTATTATGGGATTGATGGATATCGTTAAGAAGCTTCTGACCGGTGCGACAGATGAGGAAAATGCAAGAAATAAGGCGAGGATGAGAGAGCTTTTCAACGAGTGTGTGCCGGAAGGGGATCAGTATACGCTGATATACTGCCATATGGAGGATTTTACGGATGCAGTCGTAGTTAAGGTCACGACGCACAGTAATTTCATCGTAGGATATAAACCGGGAGAAGTGGTCGTAGTGCCTGTGGACGCGGAGCTGAAAGGGCATGAAGAGCCGGTTGTGTTCAATAAAGAGAATGGCGGACAGATTAAGTCCACCCTGGTGGGGTACTGCACCGCATCCAAGCCGGATGTTACGTTCCAGTTTGAACCGATTACTTATGAACCGGGAATCAAACGCGGTAGCAAGTATGCCGTATCTGTCACGCAGTCCCATGCGGAGGTATCTGCTTTCAGGAAATTTTTCAAGCAGGGGTTGTAATTTTAGGACGGAGAGAACCCGGACTGTGGGATAGGGAATCTGTTCATTCCTATTCCATAGGATCATAAACTATGCAGTGATAAAAGGGTCAGACGTGTTCACCTTTAGGTGCAGCGTTCTGATCTTTTTGTATGTTATAAATCGGTGAAACGATTCAGGACAAAGCGGTCGGTATGGAAATTGTAAAGGATTTCTTCTTATGCTATGTTTGCACTGTGAAAGACAAGCATAGAATCATAAGGGAATTGATTGCGGATACAAAAAATCCGACACAATAGCATATGCCGGAAGCCGGATCAAAAATGAATTTAAAAAGCCCGTCAGTCAGGGATCATCTGCAGATCTTCGGTGATAGGGTTTCTATACGAGATCTTTTGCTTCGCCTATCCGGACATTTCATTGCAGAAGACACAACAAAGAAAAGTAAAATAATAGAATAACAGACGCTCGTTTCTGCTATAATTAAAGAAATATAAAAGGAACGAGGTCATTATGAAAACAATATGCGCAGCGCTCGGCATGGCCGCTTTACTCACTTTTTCTGCTTCAGCAGATACACTCACTCTTCCGAAAGGACACGTGCTGGATTTTGGAGATACTGTCGATATTCTTGACGGGAGACAGACGTACTTTGGAAAGCAGATGAAAAACTGGGCGGAACACGAAGCAGTTGAAAAGGAGTCAAAACCGCAGGCAGCTGCTATCGGCATTATCGGCGGTGCTGACGGTCCGGCAGCTGTTTACCTGGAGTCCAAGTTGACACCGGATGTATCCCGCCTGGCGGCGGAAGCTTTGGGAGAGCTGCGGGTGTACCAGCTTCGGGCAAACACGCCGGAAGCTTTTTACGAATCCCTCGTGCTCTCTTTTTCCGTGGATCATAAGAATCCGGAGAAAGAGAAGAACGGTTTATCACCCTTCGTGAAACTGATGGGGAAAGAAATGACAGGCACGGCGGGCAGCACTGCAGCGAAACAGGCAGCATCTGATAAAAAGAACGCTGCCATACCGTTTGCAGGCAAAATGTGGAAAGAAGCTGAAATCGGAGAGCCGTATAAACAATTTCTGGGGAAAAAGGGGATCCGTCTGTATGTGAGCGGTGAGGCCCGCTGGAAAGAAAAGAAATCACGCGGGGGGAAAGTGTACCGGCTGGCAAAGGTGAAAGCCGGATTATACACTGGCGGCTGCCTGATCCCCTTTTTTGCGGAAGGGCTCATCTTGGAAGATGGTGACAGTACGACATACACACTCTTTGCAAGTGATCAGAAATCAGGGGCATACTTTGCGCCTTATGTAGAAAAAGCGGCACGGGAGATGAAATGATGAAGATGAAAATAATGCTGGCGGCTTCGATTCTTTGTGCCATGACGATAACGTGTGCGGGAGCTGCCGATATGACAGACAATATGGGAAACATGGCAGGCTTTCCGCCGATTTCAAGCATAAATATTCCTAAAGATGATAATATCGTTTCCGCTGTATGGAACGGCATTGTGCAGGAAGACACGAAATCTTTCTTTCAAAAAGTGAAGTTTCCAAAGAATACCGATTTTACTCCTCTTGGAAAGGATGGAAAATTCGGACTGCTTACTGTGACGGAAGAAGGAAACAGCGTGCCCGCTTTCGTCATGAACTGCGAATTTGCTCCTGTGGTCGGTAAAGAAGCCATGAAAGATGCTTTTGACGCACCCCGTCTGTCGGGGAAATCGGTTTCCGAACTGTATGGCTGCAACGTGGCTCTTTTGGGCATGGAAAGCGTATTGAATGGTATGTTTCTGGAAATGGCGAAGCGGATCAATGAAAAGCCTGAGACGGATCCCAAGATTCCGTTCAACATGCTTGGCGTCAGTTTCCTGAATGTGGAGCAGATTCACCGCGCACAGGACAGACCCCGTATTTATACAAGCGGTGTGCGTGCCGTTTTCTTCGTCGACGGATTTGCCGTTCCCGTTTACGGAAAAGGCTATGTGATGAAGTACGGCGATAAGTACCGTCTTTTTTCTGTCCTGACAACGGACTCCGCCAATGAAATGGTGAAAAAAGCGGCTGACCGCATCGCGGCGGCATCGGTGAAGTAGATATTATCCTGTTTTTTCTGTGACCGGATTTCATCGGCAGGGAATACAGAGGAAATCATAAATTTTTCCAAAAAATTTCACAGATGGCAGTGTGTTCAAAAAGGAGAAAGGAAAACGGCGGATGATAAAATGCGTCAGAGGAATTTGCTTATAAGAAAAAGCTATGGATTTATACGTCTGTAGACCCCGTAGCTTTTTCATTTGTCCATTTACAATTATTTTTTACATGGGAAAGTGTATCACTCATGCTGCATCTTAAAAAGAAAATACTATTCTCAATAACGGCTGCAATAATACTTGGCAGCATGCCATTATCAGGGAATGCCCGGGAAGCAGAACCTGCAATAAGTGGCGTTTCTCTGCAGCAAGCACCGGATCAGACGGATGTTTCTGCAGCCGGTCGTACAAAGTACGATGGCTATATCTGGCGTCTCGATGCAAAAGACAGGGATCAATTGCCGCGCAGATTTCGTACTGCGAATTCTGCGTTCCGCTCTCATGTGGATGTCAAGAAAACAGGCAAAGGATTTACGATGACCCCCTCGCGCAAGGGGTTGGATCGTCTGAACATATCCGGCAGTGCGGAGTTCTCTGTCGGAGAGTTTGAGAAGCTGGTTTCCGTACTCAAGAAGCAGGCGAACGGGCCAATTTATATTGTGGATCTACGGCAGGAAACGCATGGTATATTTAATGGGAATGCCGTCAGCTGGTTCGGCGCGCGCGATTGGGGCAATATAGGAAAGAACAAAACTGATGTTTTAAAAGATGAGATGAGGCGCTTGTGTGCAGCCAAGGGGAAAAGCCTCATTGTGACGATGCTCGATGAAGGGAAGAAGTCGATTGATCCCAAACTTATGAAGATTAGTTCGGTCATGAGTGAAAGGCAGATGGTGGAACAAAATGGTCTGTATTATTACCGCATTGCGGCAACGGATCATATCTGGCCGTCGCCTGAAAATATTGATGACTTCATCGCCTTCATACGCACACTGCCCGATCATGCGTGGCTGCATTTCCACTGCCAGGCGGGCAAAGGGCGTACTACGATTTATATGGCTATGTATGATATGATGAAAAATCCTGATATATCACTGGAGGATATTCTCTCGCGCCAATATCTTCTTGGCGGAAATTACATTGCTTATGAAATGGATAAGCCGAAACCGAATCAATGAGCTGATCCAGAAGGAAACTGTCACGAAAAATGCCAGCAGCTTGGCGATGGAAACGGAAAGCCAGATACCGTCCGTGCCATTTTCTTCGTTGACGGATTTGCCGTTCCCGTTTACGGAAAAGGCTATGTGATGAAGTACGGCGATAAGTACCGTCTTTTTTCCGTTCTGACAACGGACTCCGTCAATGAAATGGTGAAAAAAGCGGCTGACCGCATGCGGCGGCTTCGGTGAAGTAGAATTTTGAGACTTTTATACGGCAAAATAATAGATTCTATGATGGGAGGTGCCGGTCTTGCCGGGGTTACCGAACTTGACTGAGTTTAGTAAACGGATTCTGAAATAGATTGCTGCGCGGGAAGATAGAGTCAGGAAAGAAAAACAGCCGAAAGATGTAATTAAAGGCAGAATTGAAGAAATTAAGAAAGGAGTTTGAAAGAATAAAGTGAAGATAAAGAGAATTGAGCTGAATAATTTCAAGAGGTTTACTCATTTGCTTGTTGAGGATATACCTGATACTACTAAATTAGTGGTTTTAGTGGGGCCTAATGGTTCGGGGAAAACATCGTTTATGGAATCAATGAATCATTATTATAAATATGCCGGATATGGCGATGTTGGTGATTACCATTATCTTAGCAAAACTGGTAATACAGATGAATATAACCATATCCAATGGTGTGAACGGGCATTAAAACTTATTGATATTGATTTCTACGATTTGACGCTACCAAAAAATATTGCGGCCAATAGAGAAATAAGAGGCCGTTTCTATTTTCGAAGCGCGTATAGAAATGAACCTGATTTTCAAATAAATTCCATGAATAGGCAGCAAGACCCCACGGAGTCGGTGCGTTTGGATTCGTTAATTCAAAATGACCAAACAGTTTCAACTAACTATCAGAGACTTATTGCCAATACCATCTCAGGCGTATTTGCTAATGAAAATGACTCGAAGTCTGTTGCTGTTTTACGTGACGAATTAACTGGAAAAATTCGTACAGCCATTGAGCGTGTATTTGAAGACCTAAAGTTTTCATCGTTGGGGGAACCGCTCCAAAATGGCGATTTCTATTTTACAAAAGGAGATACTAAGGACTTCAGCTATCGCAATCTATCTGCCGGGGAAAAATCAGCCTTTGATTTGATACTGGACATGGTTGTTCAAGCAAAGTATTACTCAGATGCTATTTACTGTATTGATGAACCCGAAGCCCATATGCATACAAAATTACAAGGAAGGGTATTGCGTGAGCTGTATTTGCTTGTTCCTGGTCAATCTCAGCTTTGGATCTCAACGCATTCAATTGGTATGCTTCAGGAGGCTGAAGAAATCGAAAAGGAGCATCCAGGGACGGTTGTCTTTTTGGACTTTGGCGGAAGAGATTTTGACACAGACCAAATTATTCGTCCTGCCAAAATTGGGAAAGCGGTCATGGATAAGTTTTACGAACTTGCTTTCGGAGACTTTGCAAAGCTGATGCTACCTCAGGTAGTCGTGTTTTGTGAAGGAGACCCTAATGGGAAAAAACGTAAGGATTTTGATAAGACAATTTATAGTACTATTTTTGCAGATACTCATCCGGAAGCGTTCTTTATTTCTGGCGGTTCGTGTAATGATATAGAGAATATTGAGGAAAAGCAGGGGGAAATAATAAGGTCACTTCTCAAAAACACTCAAGTTATCAAGATTATTGATCGTGATAATCGTAGTGAGGGAGAAATTGAAGACCTTATGAAGAAAGGCATCAAAGTATTGAAAGAGCGTAATCTTGAATCATATGTGTTTGAGGATGAAGTAATCAAAAAATTGTGTGAATCGGTCGGAAAACTTGGAGAATATAAAGAGTGCATACGCGAAAAGGGAGAAGCGATGAATGCTTCTGTAAAAGGAGGAAATGCAATAGATGACTATAAGTCTGCTCGTGGATATATCTATACTGCATTAAAAAGACGGCTTTCGCTTACAAAATGCGGAAACAATTCGGATACATTTATCCGTGATACCCTTAGCCCCTTGATTACACCGGAAATGGATGTATACAAGAAGTTAGAGGAAGAAATATTTGGAAATGACAAGGGTGGAGGAACTACAAATGGATAAACTACACATGGAGTCGGTTGATATGACGGCATGAAGCAGAATATCGAGAAGATAGGTGCGTTGTCTCCTAATTGCTTCATGGAGATTGTAGACAGGCATAGGGAAAGCTGATCCAGAAGGAAACTGTCACGAAAAATGCCAGCAGCTTGGCGATGGAAACGGAAAGCCAGATACCGTCCGTGCCGAGCCATAACGGAAGTGCTATAACGGCGATGATTTGAAAAACAACGGACTGGAGGAGAGAGATTACTGAAGAGATGAAACCGTTGTTCAGTGCCGTGAAGAACGCCGAGCCGTACATGCAGAAACCGTTCAGGAGGAAAGAGGAGGAAAAGAATCGGAAACCCCGGACGGTGAGCGTGGCTAAAGTTTCATCGTAGCCGACAAAAATATCTGCCAGTAAAGGAGCGGCGAGGTATGCGGAGGTGGTGAGGAAAAGGCCGGCACCAGCAATGACAGTGAGGCTCTTTCGGAAAATGCTCTGCAGTTCATCATCGCGGCGGGCGCCGTAATTGTAGCTTACGATAGGCGCGGTCCCCATGGAGTAGCCGATGAAAATCGCTTCAAAGAAGAATGCCACATACATAATCACGCCGAAGGCGGCGACCCCGTCCGTTCCGGCGATGGAGATCAGCTGATAATTGTAGAGCATGGAAACGAAGGACATGGAAATATTTGTGAGCAGTTCCGAAGAGCCGTTTGTACAAGTCTTCCAAAGCGCAGGGCCATCCCATTCCGGTTTCACCAGCTGAAGAGAAGATGGATTTCTTTTTAGGAAGTAAATCAGAGGGAAAAGACCGCCTGCGTATTCGCAAAGCACTGTGGCAAGGCCGGCGCCTAAGAGGCCCCATTTGAAAACAAGAATGAAAAGGGCATCAAGACCGATATTCGTCACACCGGAGAGGATCGTCATGCAAAGACCGAGAGAAGGTTTTCCTGCGGTGACCATGAACGATTGGAATACCCGCTGGAGGACAAACATGGGGAGAGAAAGAAGAAGTGTGCGGCCGTAAAAGACACTGCATGCAAGCACTTCACCGGATGCACCCATGGCGGAGGCAAGAAAGGGCATAAGAAAGTAACCCAGGGCGGAAAGCAATATGCCCCCGGCGAAAGCGGAAAGGACGATAAGAGAAAAAAGGCGGTTCGCTTTTTCTGTCTGCCCCTCACCCATGGTCTTTGCCACAAGGGCGCTGCCGCCTGAGCCGAACATGAATCCGACACAGGCGAAAACCATGATGGCGGGAAAAATCAGGTTGACCGCGGTGAATGCCGTCTTGCCCACATAGTTCGATACGAAAAATCCATCGACCATGGTGTAGGTGGAAATAAAGATCATCATTACCACGGAGGGCAGGACGAAACGGAAAAGCCGTCCATAATTGAAATGGGAAGAAATATCTATACTCATAAAATATCCTCAGCGGCAAATTATCTTTTGTTGGTTCATGGAAAGCAGAACGAAATAAGCCGTTGATTCAAAGCGAAAGACACTGCGGTTGTTTCCATAAAAAGAAATGCTTTGCATCGGCAGTCAGTTTTATTTTTTGCTCTTCCTTTTTAATTTCTTTCCTTTCTTCAGCTTGAGTGCATTGTTGTCCAGTGTGAATACGGGAGGTTCATCAGCGGCAAGAGCAAAAGGAATACCTTTCAGTTCCGCCAGCTCTCTTACAAGGGCATCCTTGCTAAGTTTCAGTTTTTCTATTTCCGCCACGCGGAGTTTTTCTTTTTCTCTTGCAATTTCTATGGGATCTCCGCCGATACCCCAGCTGTCCGTGTCCACTTCTTCAATGGTGACGACCGTGGTCTTCGGATTTTTGTTCAATACGCGGGCGAGGAGTTCCGTGGCTCCTTTGATGAGTTCTGCTTTCTGCTCGGCAGTAGTGCCTTCACGTGTGATTTTGATGTTGATGTAGGGCATGGGAAACCTCCTGTCTGAAAATGATTCAAATATTTCTTTCATTATACCATGACAGGAGGGTTTTTTATTTGACACACAGGGAGCCTTCCTGTAAAATTTAAAAGGGATATATAAAGTATCTTCGCCCCCGGTGGGGCTTTTTTTATGCATAAAAAAGCTCCATGCAGATGTATTCTGTGAAAAGGAGAGGCAATGAGCAGATTTTATGATGTGGTAGTTATCGGCGCCGGACCGGCGGGTATTTTTACCGCTCTTGAACTGGCGGATACCGGTGCATCTGTCCTGATCCTTGAAAAGGGACTGGATATCCGTGAGCGGATAGCTCTCAATCGTGACAAGAACGCTCCGCCGAAAGACCGCCGGGCAAATATCGTTTGCGGCTGGGGCGGCGCGGGCGCGTTTTCTGACGGGAAGCTGACGCTTACTACGGATTACGGCGGCAATCTTGATGATTATATGAATAAAGGAGAGCTGGCCGGTTTAATTTCCTATGTGGATTCGGTGTACTGCAGGTACGGCGGAGCTGAAAGAAAGGTATACGGCGATGAGTTTGCCGAGGAAATACATGAACTGAAACGGAAGTCCGCCGCGGCGGATCTTATGTTTATCCCTGCCCGCATCCGCCATCTCGGTACGGACGTGAACAGCGTCATTCTTGCCAATATGCGCGATTCTCTTCCGTCCAATGTGACCGTTATTTCCAAAACAGCGGCGGACAGAATTCTTGCGGACAAAGACGGAACGGTTCTCGGTGTGGAAGCGGGCGGGGAGACGTATCGCTGCAAGTACCTTGTGGCGGCACCCGGCCGTGAAGGGGCGGAGTGGTTTATGAAAGAAGCCCGCGCGCTCGGTTTGGAGACACAGTCAAATGCGGTGGACATCGGTGTCCGTGTGGAATCTCCCGCAGAAGTGTATGAACCGATCACAAAGATCTGTTACGAATCGAAACTGGTGTATTTCTCCCGTTCCTTTGATGACCGGGTACGCACGTTCTGTATGAATCCTTACGGTTTCGTGGTGACGGAAAATAATGCGGGGCTCCAGACAGTGAACGGCCACTCTTTCGCCCATAAGAAGAGCGGAAATACGAATTTCGCCATTCTTGTTTCCAAACAATTTACCAGTCCTTTCAATGAACCCATTTCTTACGGGAAATATATCGCATCCCTGGCGAATATGCTTGGTGCGGGACCAATTGTCCAAAGACTGGGTGATCTTCGTGACGGCCGCCGTTCTACGGTAGAAAGGATACGCCGCGGCCTTGTCCGCCCCACCATGCCGTCTGCGACGCCGGGAGATTTATCTTTAGTCTTGCCATACCGCTTTTTAAAGGATATCATGGAGATGTTCGAAGCGCTGGATCAGGTGGCGCCGGGAGCAAATTCCAGGCACACTCTTCTGTACGGCGTGGAAGTGAAATTTTATTCTTCCCGCATAGCGCTGACGAACCAGCTGGAAACGAAATTCAGAAACTTCTTCGCGATTGGCGACGGAGCCGGCATCACCAGAGGGCTTGTCCAGGCCTCGGCGGCCGGAGTGGTGGTGGGCAGAGAAATCTGTGCCAGGGAAGGGAAACCGAAAGGGGATATGTAAATGATTCCAAGATACACAAGGCCGGAAATGGCAAAAATCTGGGATGAAAGAAATGAATGGCAGACCATGCTTGATGTGGAAATCGCCGCGTGCGAAGCCAATGCGGAGCTGGGACGTATTCCTAAAGAAGCGGTGGAAGTGATCAAAGCGAAAGCGGATTTTGATGTGGAACGCATTCATGAAATCGATCGTGAAATTAATCACGACATCATCGCGTTCCTTTCCGCCGTCGGAGAATATGTGGGCGATGAAGCGAAGTACATCCATATGGGCATGACTTCTACCGATGTGAAAGACACGGCGCTCAATGTGCAGATTAAGCAGGCGTCTGACGTGCTTATTGCCGATTTGGAAAAACTGGCGGAAGTCCTGAAACGCCGGGCTGTGGAATTTAAATATACACCCACCATCGGCCGTACCCATGGCGTCCATGCCGAGCCGACTACGTTCGGGTTGAAAATTCTCCTGTGGTACAGCGAAACTTTAAGAAATATCGAACGAATGAAACGGGCCGCTTCCGAAATGGCGGTGGGGAAATTGTCCGGCGCTGTCGGTACTTATGCGGATATTGATCCATATGTGGAAGAATACGTCTGCAAAAAAATGGGATTGACTCCGGAAATCGTAGCGACCCAGGTCGTACAGCGCGACCATCATGCGGAATACATTACCACCCTCGGCGTCATCGCGGGCACATTGGCACAGATTGCCCTGGAAGTCCGCCATCTGCAGAGAACGGAGGTAAGGGAAGCGGAAGAATATTTCAGTCCCAAGCAGAAAGGATCCTCTGCCATGCCCCATAAAAGAAATCCCGTCAAATCGGAACGGATCTGCGGTATGGCAAGACTCGTGCAGGGGTATGCCCTTCCCGCTTTTGAAAATATACCGCTTTGGCACGAACGGGATATTTCCCATTCCTCTGTGGAGCGTGTCATGATTCCGGATGCAACTACCGCATTAGATTATATTCTGGCACAGACGACCGATCTGGTAGATAAACTCCTGGTGTATCCGGAAAAAATGCTGGAAGATTTGAACATGACCGGCGGATTGATTTACAGTCCCCGCGTTCTGCTTGCCCTTGTGTCCAAAGGCGCTTACCGTGATACCGCGTACCGCTGGGTGCAGAGAAACGCCATGAAACGCTGGCTTGAGGGGGAAGATTTCTATGAAAACCTCTGCAAAGACGAAGATGTGAGAAAATATCTGTCTGAAGAAGAAATTAAAGAGTGCTTCGATTACAAGCCCATGCTTATCCATGTAGATGAAATATTTGCAAGATTTGGATTGTAAGAGCGGAAGACGGATGTCAGAAGACAGAGGTCGGATGCCGGAAGTCGGATATCAGAAGACAGCTATGAGCCGATAACTGTAAGCTGATATCTGATAATAAAGAATCACTGTAGTATTAAAAGGAAGGAAAATGTGTAATGGCAACAGCTATGGTCATTGGTGCCCAGTGGGGCGATGAGGGGAAAGGAAAGATTGTAGATTACCTGGCAGCGAAAGCGGACGTTGTTGTCCGCTCCCAGGGGGGGAACAACGCGGGACATACGGTTGTGACTGGCGGCAAAGCTTATCCGCTGCGCCTTATGCCGAGCGGCATTATGTATCCCGGTACCATCTGTATCGTCGGTACGGGCGTTGTCGTTGACCCGAAAAGTTTCCTTGAGGAAATGGAAAAGCTGGAGGCCCAGGGAATCAACGCGAAGCATCTCCAGATTTCCACCCGTGCGCAAGTCGTATTTCCCTACCATATCCGTTTGGACGAGGCAGAAGAAATGAGAAAAGGCAGCCGGAAGCTGGGGACGACGAAAAACGGGATCGGGCCGTGTTATGCGGACAAGATCAACCGCATCGGTATCCGTATGTGCGACCTTATGGATAAAGAAGTTTTTGCGGAGAAATTGAAATACAACGTGGAGCAGAAAAACATGCTTCTGGAAAAACTTTACGGGATGGAAGGTTTCGACTACGAGCAGATGCTGATTGATTACCTGGGATATGCGGAAAAGCTCCGCCCCTATGTGAAAGATACGAACTACACTGTCCAGACCTTGGTCAGAGAAGGAAAGAACGTTCTTTTTGAAGGCGCCCAGGCATCCATGCTCGACTGTGACAATGGCACCTATCCTTTCGTCACGTCATCCCATCCGACGGCGGGCGGTGCATGTATAGGCGCAGGCATCGGGCCGCACATGATGCAGAATATCTTCGGTGTGGTGAAAGCGTATAGCACCCGTGTCGGAGAAGGGCCGTTCCCGACAGAACAGGTGAATGAAATCGGCGACTGTATCCGGGATATTGCTCATGAATTCGGTACAGTTACAGGCCGTCCCCGCCGTGTAGGCTGGCTTGATGCCCGTGCCGTCCGTTACGCGGCAGCGCTGAATTCTTTCGATTATCTGGCGATTACCCGGCTGGACATCCTTGATGAGCTGGAAGAAATCAAAGTCTGCGTCGGCTATGAATATGAAGGGAACCCGGTCAAAGAGTATCCGGCAGACCTGAAATTCCTCTCCAAAGTCACCCCGGTTTATAAAACCTACAAAGGATGGAAAGAAAAAATCAGCGCTATCCGTGACTACGACAGGCTTCCGGCGCTCTGCAAAGAATACCTGGCGGATATTTCTAAAGAAATCGGAGTGCCCATCGGCATCGTTTCCGTCGGGCCCAGCCGGGAAGAAACCATCGTCGTGAAAGATGTGTTTTAAGGAAGTGCCGATCAAAGTACAGAATCCATTCTGCTATGGAATAAAAAAACGACTACAAAAGCGTTTGGGGTTTACTCCCTTGTGAGGTCTGTTATTATTCAACTATGCTGCACTTGGCTTGACAATTCAAGAAATAAAAAAGAGGAAAAGGAAAACTCTTGGAGGGAATCATATAAATGACTGATGTCTTAACTCCGGCACAACGAAGTTACAATATGTCGCGCATAAAAAGCAAGGGTACCAAGCCAGAGGAAATTGTGAGGAAATATCTCTTTTCAAAAGGGCTAAGATATAGAAAAAATGATAAGCGATATCTTGGGCACCCCGATGTTGTATTGCCTAAATATCGAACGATTGTTTTTGTGCATGGGTGTTTTTGGCATTTTCATCAAAATTGCAAGTATGGTAGACTACCAAAGTCTAATGTGGAGTTTTGGAAAGAAAAACTTATGAAAAATAGAATGCGGGACATTCGCGAACAGGAGAAATTGCGAAATATGGACTGGAATATAATAGTTGTGTGGGAGTGTGAGTTAAAAGGGAGCAAGAGAGAACGTACTCTAAACAATCTTTACCTTAGTATTATCAATAAAGATTAATCTGATGATAATAGCCATTTAAAATAAATGAAATAATAAAGTGAAGGAATATAGATTATGAAAAAATTCAATGTTATAGATTTATTTTGTGGTTGTGGAGGCTTTTCTAAAGGTTTCGAATTAGCTGGATTCAATATAAAATTTGGAATAGATTTATGGGAAGATGCGATAGAAACATATCATTATAATTTTCCTGGTGCTGTAGTCCTAAATGAAGATATCACAAAAGTTGGAGGAGAGGATATATTACGACGATCAGGATTAAAGGAGAAAAATGTGGATGTAATTATTGGCGGGCCTCCTTGTCAGGGATTTTCTGTTTCAGGAAAACGTTTGATTGATGATGAAAGAAATAAGTTATATAAAAATTTTGTCAGAATTGTCTCTGAGATTAAACCAAAGGTGTTTATAATGGAGAATGTTCCTGGACTTGTAAGATTGTTTGATGGTGTTTTTGGTACACAAATAATAGAGGACTTTTCCAGTATCGGATACAAGGTAAAAATGGATATCCTTAGTTCTGATAATTATGGAGTGCCTCAGAAAAGAACACGAGTTTTTTTTGTAGGCATAAAAGGCACCTATTTTTCACATGAAACTGAATATAAATTCCCATTACCAACACATGGGGAGAATACTAAGCTTCCATTTGTGACATGTGAAGATGCTATTAGTGATTTGGATTTTGTTCCGGATGATGTAGTTTTGGGAGAGGATATTGACTACAAAAAAAGTGCTGTAACAAAATATCAGAAGAAAATGAGGGAAGGTAGTACAAGACTATTTAACCATTCAGTGACTATGCATAGGAAAAGAACGAAGGAAATAATAGCGATGGTTCCTGATGGTGGAAATTATAAAAACCTTCCAAAGGATCTCTGGAGTACGAGAAAAGTCCATATTGCTTGGACACGGATGAACAGCAGAAAACCTTGCTTTACGATTGATACAGGACATAACCATCAGTTTCACTATAGAGCTAATAGAGTACCGACTGTTAGGGAGTCCGCAAGAATACAGTCTTTTCCAGATTCATTTAAGTTTATCGGAATAAAAACAAGTCAACTTAAACAAGTAGGAAATGCAGTGCCTCCACTTATGGCGGAGGCAATTGCCAAAAGTGTCATCAAACTTTTAAGGAGGGGTGTATACAATGTATGATCCACATAGACAATACAGATGTACAATAATTCGCGGGAAATCACAAAAGGAAATGGATGATTTATTACCTGCATATGCGAAGGTGATCGAACAAATTTGCCCATGTTCGACTGAAGAGTTTGACATTTCTTTTAACAATGCTTTTCGACAATATTTGCCTGAGAAGCAAAGAACAAAAAAAACACTGAATAATCATCGAACAGAAATAGCAGGTAAGCTGTTTGGCATGTATTATGCTTCTGTGGATGGTGTAATTTATGAATCACAGCGTACACAAAAGTATTTGGAAGATAATGATCAACCAGCTTTTTTTAAAGATCTCTGTTATAAAATGCAGTTTCCTAATGGAATGGATTCAATTAGTACTCTTCTTGATAGAATCAAGAACAAAATTAATATTAGACCAAATTCTTATGTCTTAAAATTGTTGCAAATTGCATCAAAAGCGAATGAACAGATAACAGTTAAGGATATAGCATATTATGTATTGAATTCTTTTGATGTTTTACAGGGGCATGCGAATCCATATGAGGTTCTAGAATTCATTGCAAATGATCACAAAAAGGGATTTAAAAGAGAAGTAGTCGCATATGATGAGGAAGGGAAAAGTAAAGCATCGTCATTTACTATACAGCATATTAGAGAACAGCTGAATTATCTGGAACTTGCCAATTTGATCAGGATCAGCGCTGACAAAGTGGTTACCTTAAATGAAAAAGAAAGTAAGACTATAGAGTTATTTGTTGGAAAATTTGATAAAAAACCCGAGTTTAATGTTTATGATTATGATTTGTCATTACCCATAAAGAGAAAAGAATTTGCACTAAGGTGGGGCTATTTTTTTTCAACTTTATCGAACGAGGCATCAGAATTTGAAACGTCAGTTGAATCGTTACTGCCGGAGACAAAAGAACAGAATGATGGTAAGATACTTTTGAACAGGCAAAATCTTATTGAATTTGGTGATGCTGGGGAGAAAATTGTATACGAATATGAAAAAAAACGTGTAGCTGAATATAGTGCTAAGCTTGTAAATAAAGTAATTGCATTTGGGAAAATAAAGGGGGTGGGGTTTGATATTCAGTCGATAGTTGCAGAAAAAGGGGAGAATGCAGAGTTTTGTAAGTATATTGAGGTTAAATCAACAAAGAGATTCACATCGCCTGATCCAGATGATCGACTTTGGATTGATACATTGAATATTACACGTAATGAATGGATAGCAGCAAAGCAACATTGTGAATATTATTCGATTTATCGCCTTTATTTTACGAAGGATGGAGTTGTGATGTTTATTCTGAATAATATAGCTGAAAAAGAAAAAAACAATGAAATTAATGTTATTCCTGTGACTTATAGGCTTGATTTTTCTAGCAAAAGCGTGGACTTTTTTAAGTATTTAGAAATATAAATAAAATTAGGAAGGAATGTGCTATGTATAAAGTTGTATCATTGTTTGCTGGTTGCGGTGGTTGTGATTTAGGACTTGTGGGTGGTTTTGTATTTAATAAGAAAAAATATCGAAAATTACCATATAAGTTGGTTTATGTAACGGATATCAATCAAAAGGCACTAAATACACATGAATTAAATTTTTTGAGTGAAGCAGTTGTGTGTGGAGACATCTGTAATATTACATCTTTGGAAATACCTGATCATGATATTTTGGTTGGAGGATTCCCCTGTCAATCATTTAGTACTGTTAATCCGAAAAAAGATCCTTTTGACGATAGAGCTGCCCTCTATAAGCAGATGGCAAGGATTGTAAAAGAAAAACAACCAATAGCATTTATTGCGGAAAATGTAAAGGGGCTTATGACTCTACATAAGGGGGCAATATTAAGAGAAATCAGTAGGGCATTTGAAGATGCAGGATATATTCTCAGTTGTCAACTCATTAATGCAGCAGACTATGGCGTTCCCCAAAGGCGAGAAAGGATGATAATGGTAGGAATTAGAAGGGATTTGCGAACAAAGTTTATCTTTCCGGATAAAATCAATGATGGGAACTGGGTGCCTCTTTCTGTGGCAGTTCCAAAACTGAATATAGATGATAAAAAATATTATTTTTCAAAACGTGCAGTTGCGGGAATGAAAAATGCAAAGAGCAATATGAAACGTGGTTTATGGCAAAAGCTAGATGAGCCTTGTCTTACTATAACAAGTCATTTGGCGAAGGTTAGTATAAATTCCAGGGATCCTGTATTACTTGTGGATCCAGAGAAGGAACTATATAGAAGATTTACGCCACGTGAAGCAGCTAGAATACAGTCTTTCCCGGATACATTTAAGTTTGCAGGAAGTGAAGGAGATGCGTATCGGCAGATTGGAAATGCAGTACCGCCTGTTTTATTCTGGCATATAGCGAATAGACTGGCACAGTGCCTATGTGCTAAAAAGAGTAGAACTAATATAAGCCATTTATATACAAGTGATATTGACAAAAGTTAGGATTCTGATGTATTAATCACTTCATTTTGGTATTAGTAAAGAAATATCATCCAGTTCGATATTAAACTGAAGAATATTTGAGAAGAAGCCCTCTTGGTTAGACCAAAGGTTTAGTTAAGCTTTAACATTGAGTCTTTGAAGTTTCTGAAGAAGCATCCAGTGAATTAATATAAAATTGCGGCCTGTAAACTGCAGTTTTGCTTAATAAAAAGAGGATTTTTAAGATTGTCCTTTATAAGATTTTCATTCAACTGTATAATGTTATCAGACATAGTTTTTTGCCTCCTTGGGATATTGGTTATAGTGCCTTAATTGTACCGAGGGCAAAGACCTATGTTTATTTAATTGAATTTGCGAAACTTATTATACGTTATCAAGCACCGACATACAAAACGCGTGTCCTGAAATTGAAAAAACGGGAGACGCGTTTTGTATTTCTCAAAGAAAAAAGCTCCGTGAAGGGAGCCGGTTTGGAGCGGATGATGGGAATCGAACCCACGTATTTAGCTTGGGAAGCTAATGTTCTACCATTGAACTACACCCGCATATGAAATTGTACTTCATTATTGTAGATGATTTTATCGAATAAATCAAGATTTGCAGGAAAGAAAACCGGGCAAGGGGGAAGAACGGACTTTTTGGAGCGTTCCTGTGATTTACGTGGACATGTGAAAGATGATTGTTTATAATATCTTTTAACCATTAAAAGGTTATTTGTTTTTCTTTCGTCGGTACAGAGATAGGAGGTCAATGGAGCATAGCAGAACGGAAGGAATGTTTAGTTTGTTGTATTGTGTTTTGATGCAGTGGAGTGTTAGGAGGATTATTTATGGAAGAAGAACAGAAAAAAGTAAGCGGGGCTGCCGCATTGCCCAAGGTGGGATGGAAAGGAATGCTTGCTTTGGCTTTCGGTATCCTTTTCTTTGCCGGGGTTTTTGCCACGGTACAGGGGGCGGAATGGCTCAAAGCATTTGATTACAGTACGCTCATCGGTAAATTCGGTACGATGAAAGATCCGGCGAAAGCAACTTTTGTCGGTATGGGCGGGGTAAGCGCAAGAGGAGGATTTATTTTCGCGCTGTCACTCATTCCTTCCGTTATGCTGGCCATCGGTGTTGTAGACGTGCTGGATCATTATGGCGCTCTTTCCGCGGCGCAGAAACTGATGACGCCGCTCTTTAAACCGCTGATGGATGTACCCGGCCTCGTCGGACTGGCTTTGATTACCGATCTGCAGAGTACCGATGCCGGCGCGGCTCTGACCAAAGAATTATATGATGACGGCCTTATTGATAAAAGAGAACAGACTATCATTGCAGCGTGGCAGTATTCCGGAGCGGGGACGATCAGTAATTACTTTGCTATTGCAGGTGCGCTTTTCGGATTTATCCTCTGCCCGATCATTGTCCCTGTTATCATCATTATGGTCATGAAATTTGTCGGTGCCATGATTTGCCGCTTTGCTCTTGATACTATTTATAAAGGAGATTTCAAAAATGACAACTGAAACAAGACCGGTACAAATAAAGCCTAATATTTTTGATATCTTCATCGGCGGCGCCAGAAAAGGCTGGAACCTGGCTACACAGAACCTTGTGCCGAATATTTTGATGGCTTATGTCATCGCCTATATTTTAAACATCCTTGGCATTATGGATTTCCTCGGATACTGGCTGGGGCCCATCATGGGCATTTTCGGCCTGCCGGGACAGTCTTTCGTTATTCTTCTGACCACCTGGCTGTCCTGTTCTGCAGGGGTAGGCGTGGCAGCTTCCCTCTATGCGTCAGGCATCGTCAATGGAGAACATGTGACGATCCTCATGCCTGCTTTGATTCTGATGGCGTCCCAGATCCAGTACATGGGCCGGCTCCTCGGCCTTGCCGATGTACCGAAAAAATATTGGCCCCTGCTTATGGTGATCAGTATTTTCAATGCATTCATCGGTATGTTTATCATGAAACTGCTTATGCCGTTCTTTAATTGATTGTCTTACTCAAGAGAAAAGGAGGAAATCATGGCAGATGTATTTACCCATTTTAACTATCTTCATACCATTCCTGAAATAGGGATGAAAGAATTTAAAACTTCCGCTTACGTGGCGGATGTGCTGAAACAGCTCGGTTATGAAGTAGAAACACAGATCGGCGGGGCGACAGGCGTCGTCGCGGTCTGTGACAGCGGTAAACCGGGACCTGTTCTCGGCCTTCGCGCGGACATGGATGCTCTTGGGACGAAAGACGGCGGCGCCGCCCACCTTTGCGGGCATGACGGACACATGGCCATGCTTCTCGCGGCGGCGGAAGAAATCATGAAAGAGAAGCTGGTCAGGAAAGGGAAACTGAAACTTCTTTTCCAGCCGGCGGAGGAAACGAGTGAAGGCGCTCTTTCCATGCTGAAAGGCGGTGCTGTTGACGATATTGAAATCCTCATCGGCATGCATGGTCGTCCCATCCAGGAGTGCCGTGTGGGAGAAGCGGCTCCCGCTTTGTATTACAGCGCTGCGACCCACGTGAAAATCGACATCACAGGCGTGCAGAGCCATGGGGCCCGCCCCTATCTCGGCACCAGCGCGCTTGACGCGGCATGCCTTGTTGTACAGTCAGCCAACGCTCTCCGCTTTAATTCCAATGTGGTGTACAATCTGAAAGCGACACAGATCCATGCGGACGCAGGTGTGGCAAATGCGGTTCCCGGTACGGCGACGATCACGTTCGACCTCCGCAGCCGGGATAATGATGTGATGGAACTAATGATTCAAAAACTGCGGGGTGCGGCGGAAAATGCAGCCGCTTCCATTGGCGCCAAAGCGGACTTCACCATCCTGCACCAGACACCAGCGTCCATTATCACACCTGAAATCACGGAAATCATCGGGGAAGTGATTACATCCGAATTGGGTGAAAAAGCCTGCATCCCTCCGATCGTCACCGCGGGAGGAGAAGACTTCTTCTGGTATCCGAAAATGAAACCGGAATTGAAAACGGGATTCATTGCATTGGGCGAAGATGCGGAACCGGGACTTCATGATCCCGCCATGCACTTCAACCATGACGCCCTTCCCTATGGAGTGAAAATTCATAAAGGCCTCGTGAAGAAATTACTTGGCTGACGATTTCCCATATAAAAGACCCGTGCTGTATCTATCTGCAGATATGGCGCGGGCCTTTTATATTGCTGCCGAAAGGGTTGTATTCGCAGAATGCCTAAGCCGGTTTCTTTTTTTATGTGCTGCATACCATGTTTTCTCCGGAAGAGGAAGATGGAAGTGCTATAAGAGGAATAACAGGAAAATGTGTGGGCCGCGTATTCCATGCAGCATCTGCCTGCGGTTTAACAGGACGGAAGGATGGGGTATAATGAGTTAAATGATATATGTTATCAATTGAGGAGGGATTATGAAAATTGATTTAAGCGGCGTTTCTGAAACGCTTCTGGTTACGTTGTATATGCGTGCCAAGGATGCGAAAAGCAACCATCCTTTTCTGAATGATCGGAAAGCGGCGGAAATAATCAGCTGTATGGATTATGATTTTTCCGCTTTTGACCGGGTATGGATGTCATATTATGGAGTATTGGCACGGGCAAAGCTGATGGACCGTGAGGTAAGGCGGTTTATGGCGGATAACCCGGGATGTGTGGTGGTATCTGTGGGCTGCGGGCTGGATACCCGGTTTGACCGCGTAGATGACGGGCAGGTGCGTTGGTATGATTTGGACGTGCCGGAGGTGATTGATCTGAGACAGCAGTTCCTTGCGGAATCGGAGCGTGTAACCTGTATTTCCGGGTCGGCGTTTGATCCGTCATGGACGGAAAAAGTGGAACGCGAGGGCCGCAGGCTGCTTATCCTTTCAGAAGGCGTGATGATGTACTGGGAGGAAGCGGAAGTACAAAAATTCCTTTCGATTCTGTCAGAAGGGTTCAATGAGCTGGAGGCGCATTTTGATCTTCTGTATAAAGGACTCGTACACCGGTCATCCCGCCATGACGTATTGAAACGTATGCAGGCGGAGTTTAAATGGGGTGTGACGGACGGCAGCGAAGTGGTACGGCTGGCGCCGGCATGGAAACAGCTGGACTGTATCAATTTCACTGATGAGATGAGGCATATGCTGCCGGGGTGGAAAAAGCTGCTTGTTCCTTTTTTCTATCTCACCAATAACCGTCTGGGAAAGTATGCGTACAGGAAGTATACGGACTGATTTCGTAAAAGGGACTTTATTCCGGTGTGTATCCTCTATTGCGCAAACAGCAGGATCATATGATATATCTTATGATATGATATATAATATAAATATGGATTGAATTATAGAGGGGAAATAGATATGGAGTTTTCTGAAATCATTAGAAGTATTCGCTTGGAATTAAATTTATCTCAAGAGGGGCTGGCCAGAGAGTTACATGTCGGTTTCGGTTCGGTGAATCGCTGGGAGAACAACCGGTCAAGACCTAATCAGATAGCAAGATATGCTTTGATGGAACTTTGCAGAAAGAAAAACTTAAACCGGAAACTGATTTCATCATTAAAGTCTATGAATTGAAGTATAGATAAGATGATGACCATGGGAAACAGCCTGAAACAGGGAAAAGAAAATGGCATTAAAACCGCAGAAAACAGGCATAGTATCTTTTTAGAAGAATTTGGCTTTGAGCGATTGTCATAGGATTTGTATCTATACGAGCGAAGGAGATGTAGGTGGCTATGCCTGATTTAAAAGCAAGAGAATACGGAAGATTTGAAGATATTAAGTATGTTAGAAAAAATGGAAGCGAGTATTGGAGTGCAAGGGAACTCGCTGATGTACTTGATTATTCTCAGTGGAGAAATTTTCAAAAGGTAATTGATAGAGCGATGATTGCTTGTGAGAACAGCGGACATGAAGTAACATACGATTTTGCTGAGGTCA
>PPYE01319704.1_pt1 | contig 75271 bp, 54 predicted proteins | sample 1559881 | NCBI WGS metagenome assembly PPYE01 (sample SAMN08240022, study PRJNA423297) | Human gut metagenome, whole genome shotgun sequencing project. | reverse complement strand
GCATTTAACAATGGATATAATAATAAATATAGAGATATAAATCCTTCTTCTTACATACTTGATTCTCGGGGCAAAAGAAAAAGAATTAGGATGAAAGAAAATTATATGCATGTTAGACAGAAAAGTTCTTCTCCTATTGTACTACAATTTATAGACAATATCAGTGTATTTTTTAATTTTAATTCCGATTACGAAATAAATATAGTTGATGAATATGGTCTAATTATATACAATACATTTGTCTCTGTAAATAACTCTCCTGAAATCATCATTGATATTGATAATTATCCTGAAGGATTATATTATATAAAAATTATTTTATCTGAAAATAATTTTTATATAGGCTCTTTTATTATTGAATGATACGAGCAAGTCTTGCTTAAGTATATTATATGTAGTTTTATTATTAGAATTAATAAATCTACCTTCCTACTTTTTTCCATATTTTAAAATGTAATAAATAAATCATTTTTACCATAACTTTTTGATTAAGTTATAAACTCAATTTTTAAGGCTTGCCACCTTACCATAAAGAGTTTTATTTATGATCTCATGTTAGTATAGGTAATTTAAATGTGTAAATAGTTTACTTTAAAAAATAATAAGGCATGAAAGCAAATGTGTGTTTAAGTGAAATTAAATTTTTATTAATAATGATAAACTGTAAAGTAAAATGAAAAAAATAATATTTCTATTTGTAGCTATCTTTAGTTTTATTGCTTGTAACAATGATGAAAATGATTCTCCAAACTTAAGTTTTAATTCTAATAAAGATGTATCAATTGTAAACGGAATACTTAAATTTAAAAATCAAGAAGTTTTTGATTCCATAAAAGATGCTTATTTAAATGGCAATGAAAAAAGTGTTCTTTCTGATTTGAAATTATTAGGACACGTTTCTATTTCTGATATCCTTTTTGAAGCTGACAAAGAATTGGAGCAGATATGTGAAACTTCGGAAGAACAAGATTTTAAAATTAAGTATGCAGACTTTAAAGCTAAATACTCTGAGAAATTTATATTTAATTTAGATGAAGAAGATTTATCTCCTTATATTCCTTACGTAAATTCTATCGAACAATTTTTTGCAAATTGTGATGGAAAATATATGATCGGAGAAAAAGTAATAAAGGCTGATGCTTATTCGGACTATGCTGAATTAAAGCAGGATAAATATTCATCTCCTATAATGTCAAGAGCTGTCTCAGAGGAGGGAAATAGTCTTAATCACGCATGGAGTCACCAAAGTAAAAGGAAAGTAAGCCTTTATCTCACCATTGAAGGTTCAGCGGTTTGGGCTGAGTTTAAATCTCAGAAAAAGAATGTGTTTGGATGGGTAAGATATAGTACTGTATATCACGGAAAATTTAAGTTAGATGGTGGATTTGTACATTATTATAATACTCCTAATGGATTAGCAAAAGATGACCAAAACAATAGAGAATGGCAATGGAATTTTGGCGAGCAGGGGGGAACTTATAAGTGCATTATCGGACATGTAAATTATAATTCTGGTCCTGTTCGTTGTCCTTATAGAACCTCAGGTTGGATAGAGTGTTGGTCGAGAGGAGTTTCTTACGAAGACCGTGGTCGTTCTAGAGTAGACTTATGTAATTAATATTATATAGTTAATATATAGAAGGGGCTGTCCAAAAAGTCGGATGGCCCTTTTTGCTGTTTGTTTTTTCGGTAAAAACGCTATCTTACCGTTGCATAAAAAAATCCAGCAATGGCTAAGATAGTATTTAAGGAGTTAACCTCCAATCAAAATGTTCTTTTTCCTTCTAGTTTGTCTGATAGGATTCCCCCTAACCATCCTGTTCGTGTTGTTAATCAGGTTGTTGACCAGTTAGGTATAATTTGTTTGCTTTCTAAATACAAGGGTGGTGGTACTAGCAGTTACCATCCTCGTATGATGCTTAAGGTTCTGTTTTATGGTTACCTGTGTAATCTTTACTCCTGCCGTAAGATCGAAAAAGCTTTGCATGAAAATATCCATTTCATGTGGCTTTCGGGCAATAATATGCCTGACTTCCGTACGATTAATCATTTTCGTAGCGGCCGTTTGCGTGAAGATATCAAATACCTGTTTTCCCAGTTTGTACTTTTATTGCAATCCTGTGGTTACGTGAGTCTTGATATACAGTATGTTGATGGCACCAAAGTAGAATCAGCTTCTAACCGTTATAGTTTTGTTTAGCGTGGTTCTGTGGAAAAGAACAAACCCAAGTTAGAAGCTAAGATCCATACCGTTCTTTCCCAGATAGACACGCACATTGAGCTGGATTCCCGGGAGTCTTCCCCTGATGAACTTCCCACCATAAGTAGCGATGAACTGGTAGAGAAGGTAAAGGAACTTAATGCCCGCCTTAGTCAGATGAATAAATCCCAGCAAAAACAAATCAAGAAACTTGCAGATGATTATTTGCCCCGTTTACAGAAGTATGAGGACCAACTCCAGATTCTTGGCACTCGTAACTCATACAGTAAAACCGATGAGTCTGCTACGTTTATGCGTATGAAAGAAGCCTACATGAAAAACGGTCAACTTAAATCCGCTTACAATATCCAGATATCTACCCAGAATCAATTTATCACTAATCTGGGCATCTTTCAATATACGGGTGATACTTCCACTCTGGTTCCTATGCTTGAAGATTTTCAGAACAGGTATCACAAACAATCTAGAAAATTTGTAGCAGACTCGGGATATGGAAGTGAGCAGAATTACGAATTTATGGAAAACACAGGTATCGAAGCCTTTGTGAAATATAACTATTTCCATAAAGAACAGAAACGAGCCTTCAGAAAAGATGCTTTCCATCCCTCCAATCTTTACTACAATAAAGAGCAGAATCATTACATCTGCCCCATGGGACAAAGAATGAATTACACCGATACCCGTAAGCACGTCTCTGAACTGGGATATGTAGCTACACTAAAACGTTACAAGCAATCAATTGCCAGGGATGCCCACTAATAGGATTATGCTATAAAGCGCAAGGTAACCGGGTGATAGAAGTGAACCGTAAACTCAATCTGTACAGAGGAGAAGCAAGGGAAAGACTCTTAGGGGAAGAAGGCATTTACCACAGGGGACGAAGATGTATAGAACCCGAGGCCGTCTTTGCGCAGATAAAAAACATAACGCACAGTGGAACAGGTTCAGGGGAATGGAAAAGGTAAATGTGGAATTTATACTGGTAGCCATTGCACATAACCTAAGGAAAATGGCTAAAAAACTGTTCTCTTATGCACAAAAAAGGGAAAAACAGCAAGCATACTTGAAACTCAAGAAAGATAGCACACAATCGGGAAATATTTATCAGAGAATCAACACCGCAACATGAAAAACAGAAAAAAGAAAGCATCCACTTTTAGGACACCTTCTTTAATTTAAAATAATATTTTAAATGAAATATTAACAGGATTCTACTGCTAAGAAATGTGAAATTATAAAGTTAGTCTAAGTAAACTAATTTACCTATTATATTTATAATTCTAATGAAAAGCAAAATATATTATCGATAAAAATTATGCATCAATATTAGCATACTTCGCATTCTGTTCGATAAACTCACGACGTGGGCCTACATCTTCTCCCATCAACATAGAGAAAATATAATCAGCTTCTGCTGCATTATCAATATTTACCTGTTTTAATAAGCGGTTTTCAGGATCCATAGTAGTTTCCCAAAGCTGTTCCGGATTCATTTCTCCCAAACCTTTATAACGTTGAGTATGTATACTTCCTTCTCTTCCTTCCCCATATTTTTCAATAAATCTCTGACGTTCTTCCTCAGTATAACAATATTCCTTAACCTTTCCTTTTGAACATAAGTATAAAGGAGGGTTAGCTATATAAAGATATCCGTTCTGGATTAATTCAGGCATATAGCGGAAAAAGAAAGTCATGATCAAGGTGTCGATGTGTGAACCATCGACGTCGGCATCGGTCATAATAATAATCTTTTTGTAACGCAGCTTAGAGATGTTAGCAGCTTTGCTGTCTTCCTCAGTACCGATAGTTACACCCAATGCTGTATATATATTACGTATCTCATCACTTTCAAGTGCTTTATGATACATCGCTTTCTCCACATTCAATATCTTTCCACGTAGGGGAAGGATTGCCTGGAATATACGGTTACGACCTTGTTTAGCAGAACCACCTGCAGAGTCCCCTTCGACAAGGAATAACTCACATTTATCCGGATTCTTGTCAGAGCAATCTGCCAGTTTACCGGGAAGTCCGCCACCACCCATCGGAGATTTGCGTTGTACCATCTCACGTGCTTTTCTTGCTGCGTGACGCGCTGTTGCTGCAAGAATTACCTTATCCACAATCACCTTCGATTCTTTTGGATGCTCTTCCAGGTAATTCGATAAAGCTTCACCTACGGCTTGATCAACAGCACCCATAACCTCATTATTTCCTAATTTGGTTTTGGTCTGACCTTCAAACTGAGGCTCGGCTACCTTGATAGAGATAACAGCAGTAAGACCTTCGCGGAAGTCATCACCAGTAATATCTACTTTCACCTTTTCAAGCATTTTAGAATCTTCGGCATATTTCTTCAACGTACGTGTCAACGCACGACGGAAACCTGCCAGGTGTGTACCTCCTTCAATGGTATTGATATTATTCACGTAGGAGTGAATATTCTCACTAAATGAAGTGTTGTACATGATTGCTACTTCAATAGGAATTCCCTGCTTTTCTGTATTCAGGTAGATAACATCGTTAATCAACTTTTCACGTGAAGAGTCGACAAACTGAACGAATTCTTTAAGACCTTCTGAGGAATAGAATATTTCGGATTTATAATTACCTTCTTCATCTATTTCTCTTTTGTCTGTTAATGTAATACTTAAACCTGCATTCAGATAAGCCAGCTCCCGCATACGGGTAGCAAGAATATCATATTTATATTCTGTTTCAGTGAATATGCTTTTGTCCGGGTAAAAAGTTTGTGTAGTACCGGTTCTATCAGAGGTACCTACAACTTTCACATCATATTGTGGCTTACCACAGCAATATTCCTGTTGATATATCTTTCCGTCTCTTTCTACCTGAGTAATCATTAGCGTGGAAAGTGCATTTACACAAGATACACCTACACCGTGCAAACCACCGGATACTTTATAAGAGTCTTTATCAAATTTGCCTCCGGCATGAAGTACAGTCATTACAACTTCCAAAGCCGATTTCTTTTCTTTCTCGTGGAAATCGACAGGTATACCACGGCCATTATCGTGTACAGTTATTGAATTATCTTCATTAATGGTAACCTGTACATCCGTACAATAGCCTGCCAAAGCTTCGTCAATAGAGTTATCCACAACTTCGTATACCAAATGATGTAAGCCTTTTAAACTGATATCACCAATATACATTGCAGGACGTTTTCTTACGGCTTCCAATCCTTCAAGTACCTGAATACTGTCCGCAGAATAGGTCCCTCCGTTGTTCATTACTTCTTCTTCAATCATAGTTTATCCTATTTTCTAATTCTTTGATTTTTAATGCTTTGTAGTTATTGGGGATAGTGAAAATACGAAACCCTTAAACTAAACAAAGATACTAAAAAAAGTCGAGACCGGCGGGATGTTTACACTGAAATTTTATAATAGAATGTATATTTATTATAAAAAATGAATGTAGTTTTAATAGGTGGTGAGATTTTTGTTTTCTACAGTATATAAACAACAAGAGCCAGAACATAATTCTGGCTCTTACTTATATTGAAGTAAATAATATTCTAAATATTACGCAAGCTTATTGATATAGATCGCAAGCTTCGATTTTAGATTAGAAGCTTTATTCTTATGAATAACATTTGTTTTTGCTAATTTATCAAGCATTTTCGCAACGCCCGGATACATAGCTATAGCTTCTGTTTTGTCAGTAGTAGCACGAAGCTTTCTAACAGCGTTTCTGGTAGTTTTACCGTAGTATCTGTTGTGAAGTCTTCTTTTTTCTTCTTGTCTGATTCTCTTGATCGATGATTTGTGATTTGCCATTTCGACTAATCTTTTGTTTTAATCTTAAATAATTCTTTTAATTGTAGCCCATAGGGGAGTCGAACCCCTCTTTCAAGAATGAAAATCTTGCGTCCTAACCGATAGACGAATGGGCCAGCATTTCAAACATCTCTGTTCGTGTTTCGAGTGTTTATTTCTCGATTGCGGGTGCAAATATAGAGCCTATTTTTGAATTGGCAAAATATTCTTTCAAAAAAGTTAGTAATATTTTTGATGATTACTCCTGTATATTGATAAATTAATTGATTATCAACACTTTCTTTTCAAATACAAATATAGTAAGAATTTTAGTTATGTGTGGGAATAGACGGCTATAAGTGCCGGAAAACCGATTTGCTCTTTTACTTTCCGATCTCTATTCTTTTTTAAAAGAGAATATTATCAAGTTGGTTATATGATGGATTTAACACTGCAAAAAAGCAGCAGTTTTTCTTTATATATTATTAAATAAGTTTTATAGCTAATGAATGCTTTTCTTGTCTGACAGGTTTTTCCTAATTTTGTTATTGCTAAATATTAAAACAGTATGTTCCAAAAAACAAGAGGCATCGTATTACATGTTATCAAATATAATGATACCTCCAATATTGTAGATATATATACGGAAGAATCAGGAAGAATGTCCTTTTCGGTGAAAATTCCGCGTTCGCGCAAAGCTGCTGTTAAGTCTGTTTTGTTCCAGCCCTTAACCGTGATTGAGTTTGAATGTGAGCAACGTCCCAATTCCAATCTCCATACTATCCGGGAAGTGAAACCCTGGTATACATTTCAATCTCTTCCTTATAATCCCTATAAATCTGCTATAGCACTCTTTATTGTAGAATTTCTTTATCGTGCTTTAAGGGAAGAGGCAGAAAACAGACCTTTATTTGAATATTTGCTTCATTCTATAGAATGGCTGGATGCATGTGAAGAACATTTCGCGAATTTTCATCTGGTTTTTTTAATGCGTTTATCCCGTTTTCTGGGTTTATACCCGAATACGGAAAATTACCACCGGGGAAGTTATTTTGATTTGCTGAATGCAAGTTTCACTCCCTTCAAACCATTTCATAATTCATATTTGAAGCCGGATGAAGCTTATCAACTGCTACAGCTTATACGTATGAACTACGAAACAATGCATTTTTTCCAGATGAGCCGTACGGAGCGTAACCGTTGTCTGGCTATTATTAATGAATATTACCGGCTTCATTTACCCGATTTTCCGGTGCTCAGGTCTATAGAAGTATTGCAAGAACTTTTCGATTAAGCTGTTTTCAACCTGCTTTTTTCAATCATTCCTGAAACAGCTGCATCTCCGGTAACATTGACAGCTGTACGTAACATATCCAATGGACGGTCTATTCCAAGAATAAGTGCAAGCCCCTCTGCCGGTATTCCTACAGAAGATAATACCATGGTCAATATTACATAGCTCCCTCCCGGTATTGCGGGAGTTCCGATAGAAGAAATCACAGTCATAGCCAGGATGGTTAATATCTGCATCATACTTAGATCAATTCCGATTACTTGTGCTATAAACAACACAGCAATTGCCTGATAGCAACTTGTACCATCCATATTAATAGTTGTCCCTACGGGCAGGACGAAAGAAGCAACTTCATTTGAAACACCCAGGTCTTTTTCCACTGTTTCCATTGTCACCGGAAGAGTAGCAGCGCTCGAACTTGTAGTAAATGCAAGAAGCTGTACCGGATACATTTTCCGGATAAAATAACCGACTTTTATATTACTAAAAAAATGAATTAAAGATGGATAGAAACCAAGCATGAGTGTAAGCATACCCAGTATAACTGTACCGGTATATATGGCAAGGGCACTAAACATACTGACATCTCCTGAGAATTCCACAATGAGCCCCGCCATGAGAGCTGCAACCCCATAAGGGGCTACCAGGATGATATAGTGTACCATTTTAAGAATAATCTCGTAAAGAGAATCAAACAGGTGAGATACCGGCAGGATCTTTTTACGTTCCAGGCTTAATGCAGCTACACCGAATAGTATGGCAAAGAATATTATTTGTAACATTTTTCCATTGCTGGATGCTGCGGCAATAATGTTATCCGGAACGATATCGTTTAGAAAATTAAGAGGACCTACATCTTTCATTTCTTCTGCTGCCAGCTTTTTCTCTTCTACCACCGAATGATAGCTTGCCTGCATACTGGCTGCATTCTCCGGATTAAAGTAACTGCCGGGCTTTATGGCCAAACCTAATCCCAGTCCTATAGATACTGCAAATATGGTAGTAAGCAGGTAGAGAACTATCGTTTTTCCTCCCAGTTTTGAAAAACGGCTGATATCCTGCAAGCTCATAACTCCTTTAACTAAGGAAATAAATACCAGCGGCACGGCGATAAGTTGAAGCAATCGGATAAATATCTGTCCCCACGGACGTACCCAGTGGTTGATAAATTGTTCACCTCCAACACTCAATGCTATGATACCTATTATAATACCTGCTATCATTCCGATTAGTATCTGAAGATAAAGAGGTATGGATATATGTTTCTTTTTTTGATTCATATAGTGCTTCTGTCTATAATATATAGGAAAAAATGTATGAAAAGATACAAAAATACACGATATGCTCCAAAGATGAAACTTTAGAAACTTTCCATTTATGTTTTAATTCATAATAGTTAAGATAAAGTAACTATATAATGGTAATGTAGACGATAAAAGAGAATGCGATCGGAAAGATTTGAACAACTTTCTTTTGCATTCCCTTCATCTTAATTTTTGCTAGGTAAAGAAGATATTATTTTACTGTTTTTCCAGTTCTGCTTTTCTGCTTAATGCTTCCAGATAATAGTAATCCGCATAGGAGATAGGTACATCGATCTCATCTTTGCCCGGGCGATGTCCGGTAGAGTGGAGGAGGAGGAAACCTTGTGCAGTGCCCGGTTCTGCCTGATAATAGTGACTGAGATTATAAACTATCTTATCGGCAATTCTTTTATATTCCTGTGCTTTGCCTGGCTCTGCATACATAGATAGTTCATACAGACCGGAAGCCATGATGGCAGCGGCCGAAGCATCCCTTGTGGTATTTGGTATATCCGGGTCGCTCATATCCCAGTATGGGATTAAGTCTTCCGGCATATCGGGTAGGCTAAAGAAGAACCCGGCAACATTTTCTGCCTGTTTCAAATAGGCCGGGTCTTTTGTAAACCGGTAGCACATGGTGAATCCGTAAAGGCTCCACGAATGTCCCCTGCTCCATACCGACTCATCACTGTACCCTTGCAGGGTACATTTAAGTCGGGGGTCGCCGGTGATCGTATCATAGTCGACTACATGATAAGATGAAAAATCATTGCGGAAATGATTTTTCAGGGTTGTATTTGCATGACTTACGGCGATTTTGTGATAGATGGAATCTCCTGTTGCTTGCGTAGTCCAGAAAAGCATTTCCAGGTTCATCATGTTATCAATGATAACCGGATATTGCCATACGTTCCTGTTAAAATCCCATGAACGGATAGATTGTATTTTAGGATTATAACGTTCGATAAGTGTTTTGGAGGCCTGTATGATTACATCTCTGTAAGATTGTTCTCCCGTCAGCCGGTATGCTTGCCCAAAAGAGCAAAATATCTCAAAACCAAGATCGTGGGTTCCCCGTTGCCGTTTCGACTCTTCAACAAGCCATGTATAACTAACGGCTTGTTCCCTGAAATTGTGGTCATTTGTATAAGCATATACCTGCCAGAGCGAACCGGGAAAGAAGCCTGAACACCAATCATGAGGATGTACAAGCTTTAAACTTCCGTCTTTGCGGATTGTACGGGGGATTACCAGTTTCTTGTCCGTAGTTTGCCTTCTGGCTTCTTCGGTACATTTTATTGCATAACTTAATTGTGTGGTGGCAAATGCGAAAGCATTATCCACCTCATCCGGTTTAAAATTATCACCACTGGCCGGAGTTTTATCTTTCACCATAATGGATAAGGGTGGTTTTGCCGGTTGCTGGTCTGCTTCATTCGGAAGCGCTATGTAAGCTATGGAGTAAGCATCTTGTGAGAGCGACTGTTTTACTTCCGACAGGTGATTTATATCGCAGATAGACTGCGCATATATACCGTTTGTAAGAAGATAGATAATAAGAAAGATGATCTGCTTTTTCATTTTATGAATTTATTTTATTGTTGGGACTATAGGTTAATGGTTAAAGACAGTATCCCGAAAGTCGTCTGTCATTACGGACCTGATCCCCAATCTGTTGCTCTATAGCTTACAGAGGAGATCCCGGGTCGGGCCCGGGATGACAACTATACTTTTTGGGACACTCCCTTTAACTACTAACCGGGCAGTGACTATTTAAAGCTGTTATTTTGTCGCCCCTTCATTGGCTACCGTAGGCCATCCCGGATTTTGATAGATCGGAGATGTAGATATGGTTTCTCCGTCTGATGATGAGATCAGGAAATGTTTTACGGCTATGGGTGATAAATAATGTGCCTCCGTAAAGAAGAAACCATTATAATAAGAACTGCTTGTTGATATCTGATAAGGACGTATATACATACTCTTTGAAGGAGACGAGATTGTATTGCTCTTATCATCAATATCGTAAATAAGTTTATCTTTCACAGATTCATAGTTGGCCAGCATAGGACCCCAGAGTTTACATCCTTCGAGGTGGAAACCGTTTAACTGGTCCATTGCTCTCCAACGGATCAGGTCGTCATAGCGGGAGCCTTCCCCGATAAATTCGCAACGTCGTTCGCGACGTATATTATATAACGTGTTGTCTACCAATTTACCGCCGGAATAAGCTCCCCAATCATTCGGAGCTTCTTTCTCTATATCAGTGGCAGCAATGGTTTTGTTGTAATCCGGATCAATCCCGGCCCGGGTGCGGACCGCACGCCAGTAAGCATCAGCTTTTCCATCTATCTTCTGGTGCTTTTCGTAGTAAGCTTCTATATAGATAAGATAGGCTTCTGCTGCCCGAAAGATAATAGGAGCCGTTTCATCTTTATAGATGATCTGGTTGTTGAGGTCATGTGAGTAACCTTTCCCGATAATATATCCTGTTGCTGTAGAGTATTTTACATCGTTTGTGTATACAATCGGAGCATCAGAAAAGTATTCAACGTTGGGCGTATTGATGAATGTTTTCACTTCGCCGGGAGCTTTCATGAATAATCTCCAGCGTGAGTCACGTTTTATTTTGGTATCCTGAATGAAATCGTCACCGGCATATTCACTGTCATTGGCATAAACAGGTAAACCGTTTTCCATCAGGAATACTTGTTCGAACTGATGTGTATACCCACGTGCATATCCGTAATAAATGTGATGATTGAAATCTGAGCCGATGTTTAATGAAGCTTCGTAGGGGCGGAACATGATGACTTCCTCAATACTTCCCGGGTTCTTGGAAGCAAACATATCGTAATATTTGTTTCCCGGTTCGGTGGCTGATGCTTGTATGACTTTGTTGTTTTCTACCAGTGGTATGGCATCTGTTATTTGAGAGGATGCTTCGAGTGCCTGATCGAGAAAGAACTCGATCTCTTTTTCGGCGCTTCCGCTTGGAAATTGATAATTGCGGTTATATTCTTTGGCTGCTCCGGGCCAGTCTTTGCCATTCGGGACAAGTGCTGTTCCTGCATGGTATTTTTCCCATGTTGCCTCAAATAGTGCAACGCGTGCTTTAAGCAAGAGGGCTGCATTTTTTGTAATGCGCGCCTTTCCTCCTTCGGGATTGTTGTTCAGGAAATCAATAGCCTTGTCGAGATCCTCCAGGATAAAGCGTGCCACCTCATTGCGCGGACGACGCTGTGAGGCTTCTACCAAAGGTGCTTGTTGGTCGGGCAGGGTAGTAGTGATGATTGGAAAATCTCCCAATTTGCGTAAGCGATAAAAGTACTGGTAGGCTCGTAGAAAGTATCCTTCGCCGATGTAATGCCTGATGTTTTGCAGGGCTCCGCTTATTTCACCCGCTTCGTAGCGAGGCACTACTGTTTCAAGAAAATAATTTATCGGGTAAATAAGTTCGAAATTCCATTCGCCGTCAGCAGCAGGTGTTTTCCACAATCCGGGAATATATCGGTTGTTACCTCCTTTTGTAGAGGCATTGTCTGTTTCCATATCGGCTCCGTAAAGTGCGTTGATTGTAGAAAACATATCGGTGTAATACTTGATTGTATAAGCAGCCAACTGCGATTCTTCTACCAGATATATTTCCGGTGTGGCATCAGAAGGAGGGGTAATATCCAGAAAGTCGTTACAGCTTATGAGGGAGATAAAAGAGAATCCTATAATGACTCCTTTCAATATGTTGATAGATTTATTTTTTTTCATGATCCTGAGTTTTAAAAGTTAACGCTTAAACCGAATGAATAAGTTTTTGCCAAAGGATATACCGTTCCGTTGGCCTGTTTGTTGTCCTGTATCCCTACGCCTGCTGTTTCGGGATCCATTGTCTTGCTGAGGCTGGTAATGGTCAGCAGGTTTTCACCTGATATGTAGACACGTAAGTTTTGCAGACCGATTTTACTGATTACTCCTTTCGGGAATGTGTATCCTATTTGCAGGTTTTTCAAACGCATATAAGCTGCATTTTGCAGATAGCGTGTCTGTACCTTATTATTTTTTGTATTGAAGATGGGGCGGGGGTAGTAAGCATTCCGGTTTTCTCCCAGAGGATGATTTGCATCGCGGAAAAAGTCGAGATGTTCTTTAAAAGAAGTAGACCACCACTCACCATCAGTTACTCCCCAGAAAGTCATATTGGTATCGCCGGGCCAGTAATCGCGTTTAAGCACACCTTGCCAGAACATCTGGAAATCGATACCTTTCCATGCCGCATCAAGTGTTATCCCTGTGCGAAAGCGTGGAGTGCTGTTGCCAATCTTCTTCATGTCGCCCATATCATGTATGGTATTATTGCCATTGCTGATTTTTCCGTCTCCATTCAGATCAGCATACATAATATCTCCTGCTCCCCATCTGTCGCCAAGCCCGCTCTGGTCTCCGTTTTGCATGGTAGCAAGGTGCGCTTTCATTTCCTCATCTGTCTTGGCTATTCCCAGAGTGGTGTATCCATAAATGTTTCCCAGCTTTTCGCCGGCTACATACATACCGTCGGCAATTGAACCTGTCGGATTGCCGTAGCGCGTTATTTTGGTTTGCGAGTCAGATATGTTAAGGCGTATACCATATCTGAAATCGTTGATTTGATCACGCCATCCGAGTTGTAGTTCCCATCCGTAGGTTTTCAGGTCGGTATTATTGGTATTCGGAACTTTGGTTCCGAGCACGGCAGGAAGTTCTACTGCCGGCCCCATCATATCTTCTGTTTTACGGACGAAATAGTCGAATGTTCCTGTTAGTCGTCCGTTAAGAGCGCTAATGTCCATACCGACATTGGTTGTTTTTATCTTTTCCCAGGTCAGGGTGGAGGTGATCAGTGATGGAGCTTCGGCCGTATTTGGCTTCATTCCGTTGAGTGGCCAGTTACTATTAGAGGCTTTTGCGCTGATTACCTGATAGGTAGGATACCACCCTTTTGTATTATGATTTGCCAATGTTCCGTAAGAGCCCCTGAGTTTGAAGGTTGATATATACTCTTGCAAAGATTCCCAAAAGCTTTCACGGGCTATATTCCAGCCTACGGAGAAAGAAGCAGTCCATATCCAGCGGTCTGCTTTACGGAAGCGGGATGAACCATCGTAACGAAGATTTCCTTCTAACAGATAGCGTCCGTCGTAATCGTAGTTTACACGTCCAAAAAATCCAGCACTGGCCCATTCCTGTACGACACCTTCTATAGCATAGTTGGTGGCGCTGGTAGTAAGGTTCAATACCGGAAGACTCGTAGAGATCATATCCGCACGTTGACCCCTGACCGTTTTATAATATTGTTTTTCACTTTGAAAACCGAGTGTGGCTCCTATCCCGTGTTTATCAAGGTTGATATTGTAATTAGTATAAATGTTAGGATTGAGATAAAGTGCTTTTTTTGAGTATTCGGATACCTGGTTCTGGCTCGGCCCGGTCATAGTGGCTACATAAGTTTTTTCCGGGTCGTTTGCATAGTGTGAATAGATCATTTTATTGTCCCAATGAGTCCAGTCATTATCAGTACGTACATTCAATTCACCAATGATATTCCAGTCTTTTACAGGAGTGATGGTAACACGGATTTGCTGGGATAGTCCGTCGTTTTGTTCGTTATGACGTCCTCCGTTTTGAAGTGCCTCTATATAGTTAATGTCAGACATGTAATAGCCGTTGGGGTCATACACAGGACGAACCGGACGACAACGGCGCATCACATTGTTATAAAAGTTCTCGTACATCATCGCCGGACGTTCGTAGTCTGTACGTACATACCTACTTGAATAATCTACGCTCACATACTTGGAAAGTTTGGCAGACAGCTTTCCGGTGAGGTTATACCGTTTGAAATCATCTGTCCCGTAACGCATAAATCCGTCTTGTCCCATATAGTTGGCAGAGAGGTAATAAGTAATTTTTTCCGTTCCGCCGCTGATGCTTACATTGTGCTCCTGGGAGTTTGACCAATCGCGGAAATATTCTTTCAGCCAGTCTACATTTCCCCAGGTGAAGTCGTAGTTCCATTTGCCGTCTCCTTGTGGTTCGGCAACATCCCACGGTTCTTTCCTGCCTTCTACGTATTCTTTTACCTTTTGCTTGTATTCTTCAGTATAATAATGGTTGTTGTTCTTATTGAACATGGCATCGTCGTAGAAGTTAACATATTCCCAGGCATTCATCATTTTAGGCATCATAACCGGGGTATTGAAGCGGAAACTATTGTTGTAATTTACAACCGCACGTCCTTCTTTTCCCTTTTTTGTTGTAACAAGAACCACTCCAAATGGTGCACGCGAACCATAAATTGAGGATGCTGCAGCATCTTTAAGCACTGAAATACTTTCAATATCCTGTGGATTTACCGTATTTAAGTCTCCCTCCATGCCATCGATCAGGATGAGCGGACTGCTACTGGCAAAATCACCTACATTTCCTGTCCCGCGTATGTCGATGGACTTCTGTCCGTTAAGTTCGCCTCCATTCCCGGAGTTGGAGATATTTAATCCGGGGATAACCCCTTGAAGTGCCTGAACTGCACTTGATACAGGGCGCGCTTCCAGGTCTTTAGCAGTAGCGGTGCCTACAGAGCCGGTCAGGTTGACCTTCTTTTGTACGCCGAAACCTACAACTACCACTTCATCCAACGTTTCGGAATCTTCGGTTAAAAGGATAATTCCGTTTGCTCTGTTAGCCCTGATTTCCTGAGTAACATAGCCTACGTAAGAAAAAACGATCATAGCCTCAGAATGTACAGTGATTGAGAAATTCCCGTCCAGGTCTGAGATCAGGCCGTTTGTTGTACCTTTCTCCAGAATTGAAACTCCGATTAAAGGTTCTTGTGTGGTAGCATCCAGTATCTGCCCCTGCACTTGGATGGTGCTTTGGGCATACAAGCCCGAAGAGAAGAAAAATAGAATGGTGCAGATTGAAAGAAACTGCAAGATTCTAAACATAAAAGAATTGCTTTTCATAATAAGTAGATTTTGTTAATAATTTAATATCTGTAATTCTCTCTGGTGATGCACAAATATAAGAGCACTTATTTTGAGATAGGTTCTTTTTACTACAACACAACTTGCTGTGAAAGTGGATTTGATTACTTCAATACTTTCTCATGTAAATGGTAAATATTTGATAATCAGCATGATGGTGTTGATTTTTCTTTCGCCTCAATGGTTAAGGTTATAAATGGTTGATGTAGTGTCTATGCCATGCTTTAGTTTATTTTATTATAAACTTCCTGTAGTGTCGGGTAAAAGATACCGTTGTGCGAGATTGTACTAGGCAGTAACTTTTTCAATTTATTTTATAATCATTTTTCTATTGATTTACTCTGAAAAGATATTATCTTTGATCTATGTTATTAAGGTTAACCTTATGAAATTTCGTTTAATAGTCATATCTGTTTTTGCTTTTTTATTCTTCCCTGTAAGCACCTATGCTAATTGGCAGCGTCTTGTTAGTAACTACACCCGTCATGACTATCAGGCTGCCAACCAGAACTGGATGATCGCCCAGCATGAAAACGGCTGGATGTATTTTGCCAATAATAAAGGTCTGCTCGAGTTTGATGGTGTGGAGTGGAATACATATCCTATCCGCAATGCAAAAACGCGTTCGGTAAAAGTAGGCAATGACAACCGTATCTATATCGGTGGGATGGGGCAATTCGGATATTTCGAACCTAATTATCTGGGCGAACTTGAGTATGTATGTCTGTCGGATATCCTTCCTGAGGATATAAATGTGGGAATTATCTGGAATATTCATGTGGCTGACGACAGGGTCTACTTCCAGTCTGATTGGCATATTTTCTATTTGCAGGACGGCATGATAAAGTCCATCAAGGCTGAGAGTGAAATTATGCATTCTGCCATTATAAATAATAAATTCTATATTGCTTCCCGGCAGGGACTTTCGGTGTTAAGCGGGGATGAACTCTCTCTTATCACCCCCTTTAACCAGCCTTTTACTGCTAAAGTGGTTGCCCTTTTGCCTTTCGGAGAAAAAATCCTGATGGTGACTGACCGTGTTGGGCTTTATACTTTTGATGGTGCATCTTTAAGATATTATACCAGTGCGGGAGAAACGTTTATCCGGTCGAATCAGTTGTTTTGTGCGGCTATCCGGGATTCTGTTTTAGCACTTGGGTCTGTGCAGGACGGGCTTTTACTGGTCAACCACCATACGGGGGAAACTGAAAAAATAACCATCACCAACGGACTTCAGAATAAAACAATCCTCAGTCTTGCTTTTGACTGTGAGAGCAACCTGTGGCTGGGGCTTGACAACGGGATTGATTATATCCGGCTCAATTCACCGGTATTTTCTTTATTTGGGAATAAATCGATAATAGGTTCGGGATATACTTCTTCTCTTTACAAAGGTATGCTTTATCTGGGTACTAACCAGGGACTTTATAAAACCTCCGAACCCATCCGCCCGACTCAGGAGGTTGAGATAAATTTTGTTTCTAAAACAGAGGGACAAATCTGGTCATTATTGAATTATAATAACCAGCTTTTCTGCGCAGGCGATAACGGGCTTTTTGTGCTGGAAGACTATTACGTTTATAAAGTGGAAGGCATCCGGGGTGTGTGGTCTGTTACCCCCCTGAGTGCCCATCCGGATGTTTTAATTGCGGCTACTTACAACGGGCTGCATGTGATACGAAAAGTAGGCGACAAATGGAAGTACGAACATAAGGTTGAAGGTTTTTCTTATTCCTGCAAAGATGTGTTTCCGGAGGCGCATACAAATGCTTTCTGGGTAGCCAGTAAGCAGCATGGAGTGTTTCGTATCGTCCTTTCCGACGATCTTGTTACGGCAATGAAAGTAAAGCTCTACAATAATGAATCTTTTCCTGTGGGGTACGATTCTTATATTACAAGCTTTCAGGATAATATTGTGGTGACGTCTCACTGGGGGCTATTTAAATACAATCAGATAAAAGATTGCCTGGAAAAATACGATGAACTGGAGAAATTGCTGGCTGGAAACACCGCTTACACGCATCTGTTTTGTGATAAATTCGGGAATATCTGGTATACTACTGAAGGTGGGTTAAAGATACTTCCTTATAATCCCGGTATAAAGGATTATGAAAGGAACAATGTAAGGTCCTATCTCAAAGGTTCGATGATTGCAAACTTTGAGGATATATATGTGTCCGACAATCATCAGGCTGTTATTGGCACTGAAGAAAGCTTTACACTCTTGGACCTTGGCAGGCAGCCGCAGCAACGGGTTCCTCTTAACCTCCAGATCAGGAAAGTTTATCTTACAGGTGGCGGCAAGGATTCTCTTATATACGGTCAAAGTTTTACTCCTAATGATGAAGCGCTTGTCATTCCTTACCAGAATAACTCACTTCGCATGGAATATAGTGTGAATAACTATAATGACCCGATGTCTACCCTTTACTCTTACAAGCTCAGCGGGGCGCATGAAGAGAACTGGAGCGAATATACAACCAACAATGTAAAAGAGTATACTAACCTGAAAGAGGGTAAGTATATATTTGATGTACGGATGCTGACGGACAGAATGCAGGAACCGGTTTATACTTCCTTTTCTTTCGAAATCCTGCCTCCCTGGTATCGCACATGGTGGGCTTATTTGTCTTACCTGATTGTGGTCTTGCTTTTTCTTTATTACCTGTATTGCAAAATGGTGAGGAGCCAGAAGCTGCTTGTCCGTCAGAAAGAGTTTGAAATAGAGCGTCAGCAGAAAGAGTTCCGGCGGGAGTATGAAAAAAAGGATAAGAAAATAGAAACGTTGAAAGAGGAAAACCTGAAAGCGGAGCTTCAACATAAATCGGATGAACTGATTCGCACAACGATAAATATTGTCCGGAAGAATGAAATGCTACAGGATATCCGCAAAGAGGCTATCAGCATATCCAACTCCATTAACGAAGAAAACCTGGTGAATATCCGCCGGAAGACACTGCGCCTTATCAGTCGCATTGATACGAATATCGAGCATGATGATGATCTGAAGAACTTCCAGCGCACTTTTGATTCTGTCTATTATGACTTCTTCAAACGGCTTGACGATCAATTCCCGGATCTGCATCATAAGGAAAAAATGCTTTGTGCTTATATTAAAATGAACCTGATGTCTAAGGAGATTGCACCTTTGCTGAATATTTCCGTACGTGGGGTAGAAATCAGCAGATACCGGCTGAGGAAAAAGTTAAAGTTGGGCGAGAAAGATAATTTGGCCGATTTCCTTCAACGGATGTCATGACGGGATTAAAAAAAGAGACTTATTGGTTAAGCCTCTTTTATATTATCGTCCTGATATAGGTTTTTTCTTTTATCCAAGTAATTCTTTTACTTTAGCAGAAATAGCTTTGCCTTCGGCAATTCCGGAGAGTTTCTTTGTGGCAACACCCATCACTTTGCCCATATCTTTACCGCTTGTTGCTCCGGTTTCTGCAATTATTTCTTTAATTGCAGCTTCCAGCTCTTCTGCTGACAACTGTTGTGGAAGGTAAGCTTCCAGTACCTTTACTTGTGCCAGCTCATCATCGGCCAGGTCCTGGCGACCTTGTGCAGCATATACTTCTGCTGAATCTTTACCTTGTTTCACTAATTTCTGAATAACTTTCAAGGCCGTATCATCCGACACGGTATCGTTGGCGCCCGGGGCAGTTTTCGCTTCGATAAGGAATTTCTTAACGTTTCTCAGGGATTCCAGTTTAACCTTGTCTTTGGCTTTCATAGCCTCTTTGATATCATTGCTGATCTGATCAAATAAATCCATAATGTATATTATTTAAAAAGTTATTGTTCGTGAAGACGTTTCCGAAGGTTGCTCATCCTGGCTTTCATGTTCTACAATGGCTTTGTTGCAGATGCTGTCCAGAGTAGCCTTATCACGCTGATAAGTCGGAGACATTTCTACCATAGATATAATATCGTCGTTATCCAAATCTTCCGGATTAAATATATAGAGGTGACGTTTTTTAGAACGTGTCCGCTGGATATCAATAAGTCCTTTGTAGACTTCATTGATCTTATTTTGCTTTATTTCTTCCTGTTCTTCATCCACCTGGTTCTTGATTTCCAGTGCTTCATCACCGGCAAAATCTTTCACATCGAAACCGGAGGCCAGTAAAGTCACCTTTACGGAAATACCTAAAGTATTGTCAATCGCATATCCCCAGATAACATTAACATTTGGATTGAGCTTACTCATGAAGTCATGAATGGCAGTAACTTCATCCATCATGAAGTTTGCTTCCTCACCGAAAGTAAGGTTTAGCAATACTTTTTGTGCATGGATAATATCTGTATTGTTCAACAGTGGAGAGTGCAATGCATCCTGTATAGCTTTTTCTACACGATTGTCTCCTTCTCCGAGACCTGTACTAATGATAGCTACTCCTCCGTTTCTAAGAGTTGTGCTTACATCAGCAAAGTCAAGGTTCATGATTCCTTGTTCGGTAATGATCTCAACAATACTTTTCGCAGCTACCGAAAGTGTGTTATCTGCTTTGGTAAATGCATTGATAAAAGTAAGGTCGGAATAGATGGAACGCAGACGCTCATTATTAATTATCATCAGGGCGTCAACATTTTGTTTGATCTGTTCTACGCCTTCGATAGCTTGAATAATCTTTTCTTTTCCTTCAAAAAGAAAAGGTATGGTAACGATGCCCACGGTGAGGATATTCATATCTTTGGCCACACGGGCTACTACAGGGGCAGCTCCTGTACCTGTGCCTCCACCCATACCGGCGGTGATGAATACCATCTGTGTTCCGTCGTTGAGTAGTTCTTTGATGTCTTCAATACTTTCTTCTGCTGCTTCACGGGCTTTCGGCGGACAGTTTCCGGCTCCTAATCCATGAGTGATGCTGGGGCCTAACTGTAATTTTACCGGTACCGGTGATTTAGCTAATGCCTGATTGTCGGTATTGCACAAAGCAAAAGTAACACCGGCTATACCTTCTTTGTACATGTGGTTGACGGCATTACCGCCACCACCACCTACACCAATTACTTTGATGATGCTGGGCGCTTCGTTGCCGGGAAATTCAAATGGCATTATCTCATCTTTCATAACTCTCTGATTTTATCGGGTGTAAGTTAATCATTTTATTTCATCTCATTATCTTCAAACAGACCTTTTGCCAGACCTCCCAGCCAGTTATTAAGTTTTTTGGGGGCTTTGTTCTGTTTATCTTCTTTCTCTTTACGCTTTCTTTCCCGTTCTTTTTCGTCCTCTTCTTCTTTGCGTTTCTTTTCTTCTTCGCGATTTTTACTTTCCATTTCGTCTTTGAAGAGATCGCTCAGCGGCTTTGGTTCTTCGGGTTTACAGCAGTTATATTCTCCTGCATACAGCAAACCAAGAATTGTATTGTACATGGCATTTCCTGCAAGCAGATCCGGTTGTTCTGTTCTCACACCCGGATAAATATTCTTCACAATTTTTGTCTTTTCGATTCTGGTTTTCTTGCGGAATGCTTCTTCCAGACTTCTCAGGTTGGCTCCTCCTCCTGTGAAGATGACACCGGCAAGAAGTTGTGACTCATAACCTGAAAGTTGTATCTGGTTCCAGATATTTGCAATTATCTCTTCCGTGCGGGCTTCTATAATGTCGTTCAGCAGGCTTTCTTCAATTGTGCGCCTGTCATTCAGAGTAATCACGTTTTGTTCTTCTCCTTCTTTACCAGAGTCATTAATGGCATTTCCATAATTGATCTTCAGCCTTTCTGCTTCCGATTCTTCTATTTGTAGATTGGCAATATCTTTGGTGATGCTGTTGCCTCCCAACGGGATGACTGCAAGATGGCGTAATATGTTATTTTTGTAAACAGAAACAGTTGTGGTATCTGCACCGATATCCACCAATGCACAACCCGAACGTTTTTCGATATCACTCAGCACGACATTACCCAGAGCTATAGGAGAGATGAAATAATCAGCCACTTCGATATCTGCCTGATCGAAACATTTTTCCAGATTCTTCTTAACGGAACTGCGGGCAATGATATTAAGAAATCTTCCCTCTATATTATTACCAAACACGCCTACGGGGTCTAGCTGGAAATTATTGCCGATCCTGTATTCCTGTGGTGCTACATCCAGTATCTGCAAATCAATAAGCGGCATGTTTCTGTTATCGTCGTTGATTGCATCTACAAGTTCCTGCGAGATAGTATTTTCTCCGCTAAGGTGACGGACAATGGTATTTTTAATAGAGCGCAGAGACTGTCCGCTTATCCCTACATATACTTTTGCTATGGTAGCATCCAGAGCTCCCTCCAATCTGTTTATGATTGAAGTAAGGCTTTGTGCTGTTTTGTTCAAATTATAAATTACACCTTTCCTGATGAAAGAAGACGAATCTTCGCTTGCACATGCCAATACGTGTAAACTTCCATCACTGTTCTTTTTGCCTGCAATGCCGGTGATCTTGGATGATCCCAGCTCAATCGCTACGATAAAATCTGTTTCTGCCATACTATCCTATTCCTTTTTAGTGCAAATTATCTGGTTACTGAATTCCATATTGATACGAGAGTATTTATTCCATCCCACCTGGTTCAACGCTTTTTCATAAAAGACTTTCAGGCTTTCCAGTTTATCTTCAAAGTTATCTAACTTACCTAAAAAAATGATATGATCGCCTACACGGGGCACCAGTTCTACTTCTTTTGCTGCGGTGACGTGTATTTGCTCTATCTGTGCATTCCAAAATTTATTCTTCTGCAAAAATACACCAAACCGGTATAATTCTTTCATTGCATACGATTTTTCTATATTTCCGGTTGCTACAACACGATGGGCGATACAGCTTTCATCATTAGGTATAATCTTTCCTTTATCATCTATATAATAATTCTCTCCCTTACTACTCATAACGCGTAAAATCGGTAAACGTTGTGTTACCTCTACACAAATTGTGTTTCCGGGTGTTTTGTAACATTCTGCATCCTCTACCAAAGGATGTTTCCTTAACAAATCTTCTAACGTTTTTGTGTGGATGTCTTCCATCTTTTTACCTACAGGATATACATCTTTTGATTTGAAAAGGCTGCTGACTTCGGCAGGGGTTATAAATCCTGCATTTACACTATCTTTAATGATGAGTTCAATCTTCTTGCAAACCTGGTCTGTGGGTTCGGTATTAAAAGCTGTCAATGCCAGTGATAGGTAAGCAATTATCAGCAAGACGGATAATAATACAAAAAATTTCTTCATCGCTATCGTTTATTTAGTATATTCTGGATTTCAGGTACATAATCATCAATATCGCCTGCGCCAAGTATGATCACTACTTGCAGGTCTTTATCTTTAAGTGTATCCACCAACTTTTCTTTGCTGCACAATTGCTTTTCAACTCCTTCTTTGAGGTGGTCGTAAATCAATTTGCTGCTTACTCCCGGAATAGGTAATTCCCGTGCAGGATAGATATCGGTAAGGATCACTTCATCCAGTAAGGAAAGGCTATCGGCAAACTCTTTATAAAAATCTTTAGTACGCGAATAAAGATGTGGTTGGAAGATAGCTGTTATCTTTTTGTCTTTATACAAATTACGTATGGATATGGCACTTTGCAAGATTTCTGCCGGGTGATGGGCATAATCGCTAAGAAGTACTATCCGTTCATTCTTGATCTTAAAATCAAATCTCCGGTCTACTCCCTTGAAACTGGCCATACCTGCTTTGATCTCTTCCGGGGTTACCCCGTTGAGCCAGGCGAGTGCCATAGCGGCAACTCCGTTTTCTATGTTGATGGTTACCGGAACGCCCAGTTGAATATCTTTTATGGTAATCTCCGGTGTGATGAAATCGATGAATATCTCTCCGTTACCAATGCGTATATTCTCAGCATGGAAATCTCCTTCATCTTTGGAGTAGGTATATATTTTTACACCTTCCTGCACATCCGATTGTAGCTCGATGTCTTTACGGATAATAAGGCAACCACCCGGTTGGATAAGGGTTGTATATTTTCTGAAACTTTCCAGGTAAGCTTCTTTTGATCCGTATATATCCAAATGATCCGGGTCTGTGGACGTGATTACCGACATATACGGAGTGAGCCAGTGAAAAGAGCGGTCAAACTCATCGGCTTCTATTACTACAAGATTACTTTTGTGAGAAAGAATGAGGTTGGTTCCGTAATTCTTGGATATTCCTCCCAGAAATGCAGTACAGTCTACGTGTGATTGATGAAGCAGGTGAGCAGTCATGGTAGAAGTGGTGGTTTTACCATGAGTACCTGCTACACACAAACCTTTTTCCGAACGGGTAATAAATCCTAATACTTGTGAGCGTTTTAGAATTCTGAACCCTTTTTCCCGGAAACAGCTTAGTTCCGTATGTTCTTCCGGAACAGCCGGAGTATATATAATTAAGGTAGAATCTTTATCAAAGAAAGAAGCGGGAATAAGGTTAATATTGTCCTCATAATGTATTAGGGCACCTTCCCGGATGAGTTGCTCCGTTAGTTTTGTTGGCGTACGATCATATCCTGCTACTTCTTTTCCTTTGGACAGAAAATAGCGTACCAGGGCACTCATCCCGATGCCACCCGCACCGATGAAATAGACTGATTTGATCGAGTTAATATCCATGTTCTTTTTTATATTTCTCAGCCAACTTACACACTTCTTCCGCTATGATGGCAGCAGAGTCGGGCAATGCCAGTCGGGCTATATTAAAGCTTAAATTATTTAATAGTTCGTTATTTTGTACGGTATCTATGGCTGTCGGTATCAGCCGTGTTGTTGCTTCTGCATCTTTTATATATAGTGCAGCTTCTTTGTTGACCAATGCCATTGCATTTTTAGTCTGATGATCTTCTGCCACATTGGGTGAGGGCACCAGAATGACGGGTTTGCCAAGCAGGCAAAACTCTGAAATAGATCCTGCGCCTGCACGGGATATCACCAGATCGGCTGCTGCATAAGCCTTTTCCATGTTGGAAATAAAGTCAGTAACATGCAGCATGGGAAGATCTCCAAACTCACTTACTGATTCCCTTGCCTGGTCAATATATATTTTCCCGGTTTGCCAGATAAACTGGATCCCTGAATTTCTGATCATATCCAGATTCGCGATCACGCTTTGATTTATCGTTCTTGCTCCCAGGCTTCCACCCAGGATGAGTATTGTTTTCTTTTCCGGATCGAGACCGAAAGAAGCGATAGCATCCTGCTTGTTTATTCCGGCATCTAGCAAATCCTGTCTTACGGGATTACCTGTAAGAATGATTTTACTTTCGTCAAAGAATTTATTCATGCCTTCATAGGCAACGCATATCTTTTGGGCTTTCTTTGCAAGGAGTTTATTAGTTACTCCTGCGTAAGAGTTTTGTTCTTGTAAGAGGGTAGGGATTCCCATCATGCCTGCCATTTTCAGGGTAGGGCCACTGGCATATCCGCCTACACCTACTGCTACCTGTGGTCTGAATTTTTTAATAATCCGGTATGCTTTCCACTGACTTTTTGCCAATTTGTAAAGCACTGAGATATTTTTAAGGAGATTCTTACGATCAAATCCACTGATAGGCAAACCTACTATCTCATATCCGGCAGCAGGCACACGTTGCATTTCCATCCGGCCTTCTGCTCCTACAAACAGTATATCTGCCTCCGGGTGGACATGCTTAATGGCATTGGCTATGGAAATTGCCGGAAAGATATGTCCGCCTGTTCCGCCTCCACTGATGATTATTCGTAAGTTCTCGTTCATTTTATTGTTTTTAAGTAGTTGGTTGGTATTAGTAGTTAAGTAGTTATCACTTCGTTAGTAGTTAAGTAGTTAAAGTAGGCTTTAAAAGATCATTTCTACTTTAACTACTTGATTACTTTAACTACTTGACTACTATCAACTACTTTTATTACTAATCTCTACCATATTATCATATTCGTTTTCTACAATCGCCTGTGCTTCGCTTTCTTCGATATTCTGTGCCTTTAGCTGTTCCAGTCGCATGGTATAGCGGCTTACGCTTAATATAATACCGATATATACACAGTTGATAAGAGTAGATGTTCCTCCTTTGCTGATGAGCGGCAGGGGTTGTCCTGTTACAGGCATTATCCCTACGGCTACAAACATATTCATAAAGGCCTGCACTACGAGTAAAAGGGCTATACCCATGATCAGGAATGCAGGAAAAGTGCGTTCGCATTTCTGGGCGATCTTTCCCGTTCGTATCAATAACCAAAGATAGAGAAAGACTACAAATATTCCTCCAATCAGTCCTAATTCTTCGATGATGATGGCAAAAATAAAATCTGAAAATGCCTGAGGCAGGAAGTCACGCTGTACGCTGTTCCCCGGCATCTTACCTACTATTCCGCTAGTAGCAATGGCTATATTGGCATGGGCCACCTGTGCATTATCATCTATATCGTATTTTTCAGGTGGTACATGGTTTCTGTTTTCTATCTTGTCGATAATGCGGTTTCGCCATGTTTCGGAGCGACGTATGGGTAAGAACAGAATGATTATCCCCAGAAGCAGCAGGGCAACGAAAAGCAGTCCGAGTTTTTTCCATTCGATGCGGCCGATCATCATCATCAGGAATACTACACCAAACAGCAATACTGCCGTCGAGAAGTTTTCTCCTACAATGAGTGCACAGATCACTCCGGTTACTATCAGTATGTATTTAAATGCTTTTTTGTTGGCTACATCTTCTTCCTGATTCTTAGACAGAATAAGAGATACGGAAATGATAACCCCCATTTTAGCTATTTCGGAGGGTTGAAAGGTAAATCCGAATATATTGATCCACCGGGCTGCATCGTTGATAAGCCCTCCTTTAATACTTACGTAAAGCAATAGTGCAATAGATAATGGAATAAGCAGTAGGGGCAACACCTGGAAAAATTTATAATTGATATTGTGTACAATCAATACAATGACCGTACCCACCATCAGGAAAACGCAATGTTGCGTGATAGGTCCCCAGTGGTCGCCCGTTTTATAGGTAAGTGTGCTGGCTGCACTGAATACCTCGATGATGGAAATCAGACAGAAGCATAGGAATATGATCCATATTACTCTGTCTCCTTTGAAAAATCTACCTGCAAAATCCATTGTCTGTTTTTATAAATTCCTGACACATTCTTTAAACTGATCTCCGCGGTCTTCGTAATTGTTGAACAGATCGAAACTTGCACAACAGGGACTCAACAACACTTTATCACCTTTCTCCGCCATGTGATATGCAGCGTCTACTGCATCTTTCATATTTTGTACGTCTGCTACCGGAAGGCCCAGTTTATCAAAGAAAGCATGAAGCTTGCTGTTGTCCGCGCCCAGGTATACCAACCCTTTACAATTTTCTTTTACCAACTCTTCAATTTCGGTATAATCATTCCCCTTATCTTTCCCACCGATAATTAATACAGTAGGAGCCCGCATGCTTTGGAGGGCATACCAGCAAGAGTTTACATTGGTTGCTTTTGAGTCGTTGATAAATTCGACTCCGCGTACCCTGGCTACTTTTTCCAGACGGTGGGGCACTCCTTTGAAATCACTTAAAGCAGTGCGAATACTTTCTTTTCGTATACCTGCAAGATTGGCGGAGATACCGGCAGCCAGTGAGTTATATAGGTTGTGTGTACCGTTCAACGCGAGTTCTTCCTGTTCCATATTAAAAGCAACAGGCTCGGTAAAGTACACTTTATTGTCTTCTGCGTATGCTTTTACTCCTTCTTCTTTGATTGCGGAGAAAGGATAAAGGCGTGCATGTATACCATATTTTTTTAGTTCTTCCCGTATGATCGGGTCGTCATTCCAGAATACGAAGGCGTCTTCGTCTGTCTGGTTTTGTATGATCCGGAATTTTGCGTTTACATAATTCTGCATATCATTCTCATAACGATCCAGATGATCGGGAGTTATATTCATCAGGATGGCAATATTGGCCCGGAAATTGTACATATCATCCAGCTGGAAACTGCTCAGCTCAATGATATAATAATCATGATCATTTTCTGCAACCTGCAATGCAAGACTCTGCCCGATGTTTCCGGCCAGACCTACATTGATGCCGGCGCTTTTGAATATATGATATATGAGAGAGGTAGTGGTAGTTTTGCCGTTACTGCCTGTTACACAAATCATCTTAGCATTTGTGTATCTTCCGGCAAACTCTATTTCTGAGATAACCGGTATACCTTTCTCTTTTAATTTCAGAATAATAGGTGCATCAGCGGGGATACCGGGACTTTTGATCACTTCATCTGCGTTTAAGATCAGCTCTTCCGTATGTTTCCCTTCTTCCCATGCAATATCTTTTGAATTCAGGATTTCTTTGTAATAGTCTTTGATATCTGACATGTCCGACAGAAAGACATCAAATCCCTTTTTCTTTGCCAGAACAGCAGCTCCTGTTCCGCTTTCACCTCCTCCTAGTATGATAAGCCTTTTCATTTACGATTTTACGATTTACGATTTACGATTGGGGTATGTATTTGGGTACATATGCTTGTTGACAGGATGGAAAGATATCCTGTAACTGTATATTTATTTATTCTGTCTATCATATTATATTCTTTATTCTTCATCTCTCTTATATATTTAATAATATCTCTAAATCCGCTATCCTTTTTTACCCTTTTACTTTCTTTACTCATTTCTCCTTTACTATCTCCGATCATCCAATTTGTAATAAAACTAATCCCAATCGTAAATCGTAAATCCCCTCATCTTATCTTCAACGTAATTATTGTTATAGCCGCCAATATAATGGTTACGATCCAGAACCGTACTGTGATCTTGGATTCGTGGAATACATTGGTTGGCTTGGTGAATATATAGTGACAATTCGGATCAAGCTGTGCCATCGTTGTACGGAAATGATCGTGAATGGGAGCCCGCTTGAACATACGTTGCACCACCCCTTTCTTTTTACCTGCTTTGAAATATCTTACCTGAAGGATAACAGAAAGATTTTCTACAAGAAATACTCCGCAAAGCACTGGGATGAGTAACTCTTTGTGAATAATAATCGCCAGGACGGCTATGATCCCCCCGATAGTGAGGCTTCCGGTATCTCCCATAAATACTTGTGCCGGGAAAGCATTGTACCAGAGGAAGCCGATGAGGGACCCGATGAATGCACTGATAAAGATAACGAGCTCTTCACTACCGGGTATATACATTATATTAAGGTATTCGGCAAATTCGATATGACTGGATACGTATGCCAGTATACCGAGCGTGAGCCCGATAATGGCAGAGTTGCCCGCCGCCATGCCATCCATGCCGTCGTTGAGATTAGCACCATTGGATACGGCGGTTACTACAAATATGGTAATGAGTACAAAGATGATCCATCCTGCCGGCTGTGCATATTTACCTAGGAAGCCTACCAGGTCGGCGTAATCAAAATTGTTGTTCTTTACGAACGGTATGGTTGTTTTTGTTGATTTTACGTTGTGGACGTTATGAACGACTTCTATCGCTTCTCCTTCTTGCTGCACTTCTACATTTTCGCGGATCACCACATCAGGACTTAGGTAAAGGGTAAGGCCTACGATCAGCCCCAGGCCTACCTGCCCGATTACTTTGAAGCGTCCTTTCAGTCCGTCTTTATCTCTTTTAAGCTTTATGTAATCATCAAGGAAACCGATAGTACCAAGCCAGAGGGTGGTGATAAGCATCAATATCATATAAATGTTATGCAACTTTCCAAGCAATAAACACGGTACAAGAATAGCTATAATAATAATGACTCCTCCCATAGTGGGAACTCCTTTTTTATTTACATTAAAGGGGTCGATGCTTGCGTCTCTTTGTGTTTCTGTTATCTGTTTTTTCTTGAGGTAGTCGATAAATTTTGAGCCGATAATCGTGGAGATGAGCAATGCAATAAGCACTGTCATCAACGAGCGGAATGATACGTAACCGAACATTCGTGCTCCGGGGAAATCGAGGGTCTCAAGATAACTGAATAAGTAATATAACATTCTGTTGTTTATTTTTTTAGTAGTTAAGTAGTTAAAGTAGTTATCACTTTGTTAGTAGTTAAATAGTTAAAGTAGAAATGGTCTTTTAAAGCCTACTCTGACTACTTAACTACTCTGACTACTTAACTACTCTGACTACTTTAACTACTAACCTCAAATATTTCTTTCAAAACTTCTTTATCATCAAAATGGTGTTTTACACCTTTTATTTCCTGATAATTCTCATGTCCTTTTCCGGCAACAAGTACCACATCTCCGGGTTGTGCCAGCATACAGGCCGTGCGGATAGCTTCGCGGCGGTCTGCTATAGCCAGAACTTTGCGGCGTTGGTCTGCATCCAGGCCAGCCATCATATCGTTAATGATGTCCTGTGGTTCTTCAAAACGGGGATTGTCGGAGGTGATAATTACACGGTTACTTCCCTTTGCGGCTTCTTGTGCCATAACGGGGCGTTTGCCTTTGTCCCTGTTACCTCCGGCGCCTACTACGGTGATGATCTGTCCGCTGCCTTCGACGACTTCCTGAATGGCATTGAGTACATTGACCAATGCATCCGGTGTATGGGCATAGTCTACAATAGCTGTGTATCCTCTTGAGGAACGTATGGAATCAAAACGGCCTGCAACTGGTTTAAGTGTACTGAGTATAACCAGTACATCCTCTTCTTTTTTGCCGAGAAGACAGGCTGCCCCGAACACGGCCAGCAGATTGTAGGCATTGAACTTACCGATAAATTGTACGGCAAGTTCCCGTTCATTAAAATTGAGTATCATTCCTTCGAAATGAGATTCCAGTATTTTCCCTTTAAAGTCGGAAAGACTACGCAGGGAGTATGTATATACTTTTGCTTTTGTATTCTGGGTCATGATCAGGCCGTTCTTATCATCCAGATTTGTAAGTGCAAAAGCACTTTTCGGCAATTGGTCGAAGAAAGCTTTTTTGGCTTTCAGGTAGTTGGCTACTGTTTCGTGATAATCGAGATGATCGCGGGTGAGGTTGGTAAATATACCACCTACAAAGTGTAGACCGCTTATCCGTTTCTGGTCGATGGCATGGGAGCTTACTTCCATGAATACATATTTACATCCGGCATCTGCCATTTGTCCCAGCAGTCTGTTAAGGGTAATGGGGTCGGGCGTAGTATGTTCAGTCGGCAGCGCTTCATCATCTATATAATTGCACACGGTAGAAAGAAGACCTGCCTTGTAGCCAAAGCTTCGGAATGTGTTGTAGAGAAGTGTAGCAATGGTGGTTTTGCCATTAGTACCTGTTACACCAACCAGATCGAGTTTGAGAGTAGGGTTGCCGAAAAAACGGGTGGCAACCCTACCACAAGCGTCCTCACTGTCGTTAATAACTACATAAGTGACTTCGCCGGACGTCTCCTGGGGGAGTGATTCGCACAGGATTGCCGAAGCACCTTGTTTTATGGCTGCGGGAATGTAGGCGTGGCCATCAGTTTGAGTACCTCTGACGGCTATAAACAAATCTCCGGCTTCGACTTTACGAGAGTCGATATTTACCCCGGTGATCTCGACTTCCGGATTTCCTTCTGTCCGGATTACTTGAATGTCGTTTATCAATTCCTGCAGTTTCATATCTTTATATATAATGTATCAGTATTCATTTTTATTGCCTGGCTGTTACGCTTATTTTAATTGTAAAGCTACCGTTTGGCCTTTTCGTATACGTGCACCCTGTGCTATGCTTTGGGAATGTACTTTACCTGCACCGCTTAGGTTTACTTTCAACCCTCTGCTTTCGAGCAGATAAACAGCATCTTTTGCGCCCATTCCTACTACGGCCGGCATAAAATCCTGTAATAGTTCTGCTTCACTGAGTTGGATGCTGTTGGGCAAATGCTGGGCTGTGCCCCATACGGGTTGATCTTTTTTCTTATTTTTAAATTCTGCCTGTGCACGTAATTTGAGTGCGTCAAGCACATATTTGCTTTCGTTGATGTCTCCACTCTTCACTTTTGGAACAATCACATTGTTGGTGTCAATAGCCAGCCTAAGATCTTCGGTAAGGTCTTTGGCATAAACCCGTTCGGCTATTTTTCCGAATACACCACCTGCCATAAGGCCGCCGGATGCGGGTAAACCAGGTTTCTGGATAGCTACAATACAGCTATACTTGGGATCATCGGCCGGGAAATAACCGCAAAAGCTGACGAGGTATTGAATGGTTCCGGATTTGTATCCTCCTTTTCCCTGTGCTACCTGTGCCGTACCGGTTTTGCCTGCTACTTTAAATTGCGGCGAGCCGGCTGCCGATCCCAACCCTTTGCTCACTACCATCTCGAGCATTTGCTGTGTCTGTTGCAAAGTCGATTTGGAACAGATGGATGGATTGATCACTTCTGTAGGTATTCTTTCTACAACCTCCCCGTCTTTTAAAATGGCTTTTACAAACTTCGGACGTACCATCACGCCATTGTTGGCTATTGCATTATAGAAGGTAAGTGTGTTGATCGGTGGGATTTGCGTTTCATATCCGATAGACATCCACGCAAGTGCAGTCTTTGACCATCTTCCGTCTTTAGGACGGCGGATGTTGGGTTTACCTTCTCCTGGTATTTGCAGGTTCAGTGGCTCATTGAGGCTCATGCGGTGAAGACCTTCTACAAATTTATCCGGGTTGTTGAAATAGTTTTTATCTATGATCTCAGATACTCCGATGTTGGATGAATACATCATGATCTGCGGAACGGTGAGACGCTGGTATCCTCCACGACGCCAGTTATGGTCACGCATAGGACGGCCATGCATCATTTTTACTCCGTTGCCGGTATCAATCACATCATCAAGAGTGATCTTGCCGTCTTCCAGTGCTACCATGATAGAAGCTGTCTTGAAGGTAGAGCCGGGTTCCATCATATCGGATATAGCATTGTTTTTCACTTCCCGGTACACGCCGTCGCTGCCTTTGGTCATATTGACAATGGCTTTGACCTCACCTGTTTTTACTTCCATCAACACGGCTACTCCTACATTGGCATTGATGTCTTTGAGCATATCTACCAATGCTTTTTCTGCAATGTCCTGCATGCCGACATCGATTGTGGAGACGATATCATATCCGTCTACAGGCGGTATATCAACTATATTGAGATATTTGTTTTTTACTTTTTTGCGGTGGGTAATCCCGTTTCTACCTTTCAGTATGGAGTCGAAAGCCAGTTCAAGTCCGTTCTTTGCTCCCTGTGCCGTGTCGGCATACACATCGCCAAGCGTGCGGTGTGCCAATGAACCGAAAGGTTTTTTCCGCTGGTTAAAGGCTTGTTCGTGAAATCCTCCCCTATATTTATTGAGGTTAAATACCGGGAGTTTTTTTGCTTCTTTATATTGTATATATGATATTCGTTTGGGGTATATAAGGTAGTTGCGGCTTCCCTTTTTTCTTCCTGCCAGCAGATGTCTTTTGAAAGAGGCAGCACTTTTGTCCGGGAATATCTTGTTCAGTCCTTTGCATATCTCGTCCATGTGCTCCATCAGCAGTTTGTCTTTTTGTTCGCCTCCGGCTTTGAAGTCCATGTATATTTTATATTCGGGCAGGCTGCTGGCCATTAATTTGCCATCAGAAGAAAGGATGTTCCCGCGATTGGGAGGTACAATCACGTTTTCTTTTTTAAACCGGCTTGCTACTGCCTGCCAGTAGTCTCTTTCAGCAAACATAATGACAGCTCCCTTGATGATGATTGCCACACCTGCCAGGATCATCACCAGTGTGATGAGCGAGTAACGGATCATTATGCTTTTTTTGTTTACTGACACAAGAAATATAATTTACGATTTGACTATTTACGATTTACGATTGGAATATGGGGGGATTTACGATTTACCAATTTACGATTTAGGATTGGGATATGTATTTGGGTACATATCTGTGTTGACAGGAGGGGAAGATGTCCTGTGGCTATATAGTTATTTGTATTGTCTATCATATATATAATTTATTATTTATTTTTTTAATCTAATTTGTTCTCTTTATATATTTAATCGTCTAATCGTCCTAAAACTAATCCCAATCGTAAATCGTAAATAGTCAAATCGTAAATAATTAAATGAATTCATTCATTTAATTAAAAACGGTGGTTCCGTCGACGTCTGCAAATCGCTTGACTGCCGGGATATATACTCTTCAATACGTGATTGCCGGCTTTTCTCCATCAACTCCGAAGAGCGTGTGAGGGCATCATATTTAATATCGATCAGTTCTTTCTTTAACTGGTCTATCTCTATCATCTCCTGTTGAGCCGAGTAGCGGTTGCTGATATAAAAGATTGTCATAATCATAATCAGCACGATCAGTTTGGTTTGGCGTTTGAAAAAGTCATTGGCCAGGATGTCTCCTCCCAGTATGCTTTTCAGGGACATGCCTTTTCCTGCGGAGGCAGCTTTCTTGCTTTCCTGCTTCTTGTTCTGTTCCGGTTGTCCGGGGTTATGTATTTGCTCTTCCATATCTGCTTTTGGTATTTATGTCTTATCAAACTGTCGGTTTTACTTTTTCTCTGCAATCCTTAGCTTGGCGCTTCTTGATCGCGGATTTCTTTCCAGTTCCTCTTGTCCGGGGGTGATCACTTTGTTATTCACCAACCGATAGGGGGTTTGCACATTACCGAAAAAATCCTGTTCGGCTTTTCCTTCCAGGTTTCCGGTTTTCATCAGGTTTTTCACCATCCTGTCTTCCAAAGAGTGATAGGTAATCACTACCAACCGGCCTCCGGGCTTAAGCATTTCGGTGGCTGAGAGTAACATTTCTTTCAATGTTTCCATCTCCTGATTCACCTCAATGCGCAAGGCCTGGAATATTTTTGCCAGTTCTTTCTTTTCTCTTTCCCTGTTATAGAGGGGCTTGATTATCTCCAGAAAATCTTCGATCGTCTCAACCCGCCTTCCTGACCGGGCCTTCACAATGGCAGATGCCAGCTTGCGGCTGTTTCTTAATTCTCCGTACAGGAAAAAAATATCAGCCAGCCGTTGTTCATCATACGTGTTTATCACGTCGGCAGCTGTAACACCTGCACGTTTGTTCATCCGCATATCCAGTTTTCCGTCGAAACGGAATGAGAAACCTCTATCGGCTTCGTCAAAGTGATGGGAAGATACTCCCAGGTCTGCGAGTATGGCGTCAACGGACTCTATGCTGTGATAGCGCAGGAAATTTTTAAGATACCGGAAATTGCTGCGTACAAAGATAAACCGGGAGTCGTTGATTGCATTGTTTTCTGCATCCTCGTCCTGGTCAAAACCAAGGAGGATACCTTCGGGGCCAAGCCGATTGAGTATTTCACGTGAGTGTCCTCCTCCTCCGAAAGTCATATCGGCATATATTCCATCCGGACGGATATTCATGCCATCCACGCTATCGTGCAGTAACACCGGTACGTGATATGTTGTTTCTTCGCTCATCTTTTTTGCTTTCTTTGCTGCCCTGGGTTATGCTTCAGGCATCGGGTCGCGGATCTTCCGCATCCATTATCTTTTCCAGTTCCGTCCCGAATGTATCGGGGCTCATAAACGGAGCTTCTGTCTGCTCATTCGGCCAGAGTTCGATGGTGTCATCCATTCCGATGAATTTTACTTCCTGGTTGATGCCACACATTTTCAGGTAACGTTTCGGTATGAGTATCCGTCCGGAGCTGTCGGGAGTAATGATTTCCGCATCGGATACGAACTGGCGGAACAATGTCTGATGGGCCGAGTTCCACCGGTTAAGGCGGTTTCTCAGGTGGTCTACCTCGCTGTTCCATACGCTTTCACGATACAATACCAGACAGTTTTGATGGATGTCTTTCCGCATAATAAGCTTTTCTTCGGCCACTGATAGCATCAGTTTCCTGAATTGAGCAGGGAAGAAAACTCTTCCTTTTGCATCAATTTTTGCCTCTATATTTCCGAAGAATCTCATACTGTCTGTTTGTTGAGGGGGATTATGGGGGTAAAGATACACAATTCCCCACATTCCCCCACAAATTTCCACTTACTTTTTTTATATATTTTTTCAACAGGTTGTTAATAACATATCTGCCTGATTTGCAGCATGTTTTAAAATTTTATTAAAGTGTTGCTACACTTGTTTTGTTCATCTGCCGGGCAGGTTGGGGTGCAGGATGTGGACAGGGTTGTTTTCAGCCGTATTATAATGCTGTCTTTTCGGTCGTAATCTCCTCTCTTTCCGGCACTTTACGTCAGTTATTATTTGTCTGCCCGGTATGTCGTCAGGTGGCTTCAAGCAGTCTCTTTCTTCCGTGTTTATGCTGTTATTTGTTGCCCGAAATGAAATAGCCGGCCCTCTCATCCCATGACAGGAATGTGATATCTGTGCGTTCGGCGCTACCTGCCCGGAGCTTGAGCACTTTAACGGCAGATCGCCCTTCTTTTTTATCTTTTTCGATACTGATCACGGCAGATGCTTTACGGGTAAACTCAGAACCGAGATGCCCTCTTACTTTGTCTTGAATACCGGCTGTGTGGACTACGCCGGCAATTACCGTCCGGTATGACTGTGCAAGCATTTGCAATTGTTCAATTAATTGAATGGATTCGGCTTCTTCGTTTGCCGAAGATACAAGATCGGCAAGGCCATCTATTACAACCAGGTGAATCCCGTTCCAACGTTCGCTGCATGCCCTCATGCATGTTTGTATTACTTCCATACGCTTTTTACGCTCGATTTTGCAAAGGTTTGCCATCACCATCTCTTCAGGTGGATGATTGGCCTGCACCCTATCGGTAAGCCTTTTGAGGTTGAGGTATGATTGGTATTCAGACTGTTCGGTGTCAAAATAAAGTAAAGCTTTCTTCTCTTTGTTCGGGGCAATTTCGGCTCCCAGTGTATCGATCTCTTTGCAAGTGGTATTGAGCGCACCCGAGAACAGCCCGGCTGCATAATTGCTCTTACCCGTTCCGGCCCCTCCGGTGATGCATACCAGGTCGCCGGGTGTGGCAGCAGTCTGCTGGTTGATACTGATGGTTGCAGGAGGTTGCACAGGTGGATTTTTATAGTCGATCACGTATGGGCTGAAACGCTCTGCCAATCGTTCATAGCGAAGGGTTGAAGCCTCGCTTGTCAGCCGGTTTACTTCGCTGATAAAAAGGCTGCGGTCGTTCAATTTACGATAATAGTCGGAAATATCTTTTTCTTTTTTCTCACCGCTAAGCGGAAGGATTATTTCCAGCAGATTGTACTTGTCTTCATACTGGTTCCTGATCTTCCGGCTGGCTTCCCGGCCGGTTTTGTCGGTGTCGTAAAGGATGATGATACGGGTAAACCTTTCGCTCAACTCCTTCACCAGGTATTCAGGTAGTGCGGCCGTCTCGCTGTTCATGCACAAAGCATTAAAACCTGCGGAGGCCAGTGTAAGCACATCTTTTTCGCCTCCGGTGAGGATTACGGTCTCACCCTTCTCAGGGAGTTGTGTAAACCCGAAATAATCAGTTTCGGCTTTCTGTATGAAAAGAAACCGGTGTTGCGAGTGAGGGCAGTAAACCTTTTGTGAAGTTTCTTCCGGGCCATAGGTATAAAGATACATGGGCTCGGCATCCGTGCTTTTTCTTTCGGTCGCTTTTTCGGTAAATGTAATGCCCTGCAGGCTGCTCACATTATAGCGGCTCAGTGTGCCGTAGGTGATGCCGAAGGTATTCCACCAGCTTATTTCAAGTGACGAAAAATCTTTTGCAGGCATCGGTATGATCTTGTTTTTCAGGGTTTCGCCGTTAAGGGTGTCTGCCACTTGTCGGGGAGTATAACTCCGGGTGGCTGTGACGGTGGATGGGGTGTACGAATAATCCCGGATGTCCAGGTCGTTCACGATTTTTTCCATTATACGGACGAAGTCATCCTTCTGACGACAATCCCAGCCATTGAGTCTGCCTACGAATGCAAAGCAATCGCCATCGTAAGCGCCGTCGCCAAAGTCCTTGTACATGTAAACAGCATTTTGCTTACAATACCATACGGTGGCAGATGCATTACGATCCCGGTAGAAAGGAGCATGGAAGTTCTTTCCGGGTTTCCAGTTGCCGGGGATATAGTGGCGGAATACATCCAGGTCGTCGTTTGTGTTTCTGAGGATATCGTCTTTTGTGATCATATACGTCTTTTTCGTTCTTGAGTACTTTTAGAGATTAGATTCTTTATTGTCACTATCAGGTTGTTTTTGGGGAGGTTTATATATATAAATATATATACCTCCGCAAATTTCCGGATTGCAGGGGGTTATTCACCACCCTGTTTTCCTTCCGCTTTCTTCTTCCGTGCAAGCGGTTCTACACGTTCATACCTGAGGTTGCTTTGTATGTCTTTCACCATCGAGCCGGGGCGGTAACAAAACTTAGCCCGCTTGATGTTGCTCTGGCTAAACTCTTCTTTCGTAGCTGCGCCCGAGCTGGATATCTCAAAGCGGAAACTACCGAGTTCGCCCAGGTTCACAATGCGTCCGGCAGCGAGATGTGTTCTCATCGCCCTGATAAGTCCGCGGATGGCATTGAGTACATCCCCGTCGGTGAGGGAAGAGGCATAGCTTATCTCTTCTATGATCTGGTTGAGCATGATTATCCCCGAGCTTTGTGCACGGGCATAAAACATGGCCGGTTCTTCCGGGTTATTGAGGTTTGGTAACTCAACAAGACTATATTTTACTGGCATATAATTATTCCTTTCATTTTTTTTCTTAAAATTAAACATTCATGTAATTATCTCTCTTATCGCGATAAAATATTTCAGGTGCCTGGGTCAAACCTTCGCTTGTCCCGGACTATCGCCTTATCTCCGGAGAAAGATACCCTTGTACACGTCTGCACAACGGGTAGTTTCGGGTGGTATAAGGTGATGGTTTTCCCTGATCTTTACTACAAAGGTAAGCCATCCGGGCCGGACTTTCAATTTCGTAAGAAGTAAGTCAGTGACAACCCGTGGAGATGTCACTAAATAATTTATTTCAACTTAGGAAAGTTGTTTCTTTATGCTTATTTTTGTATATGGAAAACACGGGAATGCACTGCTGTACAGAAATATATAAAACAGTATCCTAAAAAACATCTCACGTTGTTTGTCTTTTTAATCTATTTTTATTACTTTCATTTTTCGGTTGGTAAAATGCAAGTGAGAATCATATATACTGATACTTATGAAAAAACGTTTTTTTTCTCTTTATATCCTTTTGTTAATCTTTTCAAGCCTTTCGGCACAACTGAAACACGAGTTTTCCATGTATGGCGGCGGCGGGCTTTCCGCCCTCAGATACAACCTCGGTCACGGTGAGGCCAAAGAGCGTCCGGGCGGTCAGGCGGGGTTTGGATATACTTATTTTATACTTCCCAATTTCGGTATAACTTCGGGGCTCGAGTTTGCTTTCTATAAAACCAAGCTTACCCTGGATGGCTTTTCCGACTCTTATCTTTCGCAAGATAAAGACGGCAGGGAATTTGAGTTTCGTACCACCGTCAATAACCTGGAGGAGAAGCAGAATGCCATGTTTCTGCAAGTGCCGCTGATGTTGCAGTTTCATACAAAAGGCAAGTTTGGGTTTTATATGGCTGCCGGAGGCAGGGTAGCCATACCGACAAAAACCAGATACAGGCTGAGCGGGGCAACAACCATCACCAGCACCGGATATTATGCGGATGAAGGTACAACCTATACGGATGATGCAGACAGGGGGTTTGGTACATTCGCCGTAGAAGGTGGTAAAAAAGATATGAAATTTAAAGTATCAACCATGGCATCTCTCGAAGCAGGCATGCGGCGTGACTTTGGCGAAGGGGTGGCGCTCTATGTAGGTGCTTTTGTTGATTACGGGCTCAACAACATCCATAAAGCCAATAAAGGTGACCACGTGGTAAAATATGATCCGGCTACACCGGGGAAGTTTGAGGTCAGCAGTGTGCTCAACTCCGGATATGTAAAAGAGGGTGCGGGCAGCTTTTTTACCGAAAAAATAAAGACAATCGCCATAGGGGTGAAAGTGAAGATGGCGTTTGGATTGTTGGGCTTATAATGGGTCAGAAGCGGATTGCCTTGTAGGAAAATTAGTAATAAAATCAGTAGTATTGTAAAGGAATAATTGACCGTTAATTCTTCTTGTTCGCCATTTTCTCATTACTTTTGTCGACTGTTTAAAAAAATTAAGTAGTTGTTTATTAATCATAGCACAAATAAAGTAAAAGTATGAGAAGACAATTTTTTGTGATTATTACCTTACTGCTATGTGTGTCAGCTAAGAGTTGGATAAGTAATTTTAATCAAGATATATCCTTTTTTATTTATAATAATGGAGATAAAATCGTAAATAATACTTATCGAAATGAACCCGGGTGTGTGGAAAGCCCGGGCATGGGCAGTGCCCGTCTTGATCTGGAAATACCGTCTGACGGCATCAATGTTTATCGTTATACCACTGCCAAAGGGAAGGAACGCATTACCAGGTTTATACCTGCCAAACTTGTTGGCAACTACTCTCTTACGGAGATAGGTTCGCAAGGTAGCCTTGGAGTTAATATCAATAATGGCGTGGTACGCCGCCTTAATATCATATCTGTATATCCAAATCCCGTCGATCACAATAACACGATATATATAGATGTTGATGCGGATAATGAACTTTTAAACGATCTCACCTTAAATATCTACAATTCTTTGGGGCAACTTGTACGTCATATGGGCATAAGCGCAAACAGCACGAGGATAGATACCTCGGATATGACACCGTCAACCTATATTTTCGTACTTCAGGGTAAGAAAGGTTTTAATAAAGAATTTAAAGTGGTAATACTCTAAGTAACAAGCGTTATTAATAGTTTTTCGTAATACCATAGTAGCCTTTCATTTACAATACCAGTGAATATAATAGGCGTAACGAGGGGTGGAATTCGTGAGGAATTCTGCCCTTTTCACTCAAATTTTTGATAAATCATTGCAGATTATTCAAAAGATAAGCTAATTTTGCAACTTCAATCAGTTGAATAAAAATGGCAGACGACTCTGTTTTTTTACTTGATATTGAGAAGATACTTCGGTCTAAAGCTCCCAATAAGCGTATACCGAAGCCTGTGATATCCTATCTGAAAAAGATTATTCATCAAGAAGAATTAAATGTTTTTCTCGAAGAATCCAAAGATAAGATCGGTGTAGACTTTCTGGAGGCTTCTGTTGGCTTTCTGGATATGAGACTGGATGTACAGGGAGCTGAGAATCTGCCGGAAGGCGGGCCTTTTACCTTCGTTTCCAATCATCCACTGGGTGGGGCAGACGGTGTGGCCTTGGGTTATATACTCGGAACTTACTATAAAGGTAAGGTAAAGTATCTGGTAAACGATCTGCTGATGAATCTTCGTAATCTTTCCCCCCTGTTTATACCTGTAAACAAAACCGGCTCGCAAGGACGTAACTTTCCTGCTATGGTTAAGGCCTGTTTCGAATCAGATAATCATCTGATTATGTTTCCTGCCGGGCTCTGTTCGCGCAAGCAAAACGGTAGGATATATGACTTGCCGTGGAGTAAGACTTTTATTGTAGAAAGCGTAAAAGCACAGCGGGATGTAGTTCCTATACATTTCGGGGGGAGAAACTCAAGATTCTTCTATAATCTGGCAAATATAAGTAAGAAATTTGGTATTAAATTCAATGTAGCCATGATCTACCTGGTTGACGAGATGTTCAAGAACAAACACAAAACATTTACTGTTAAGATTGGGAAGCCTATTCCCTGGCAAACTTTCGATAAGTCGAAAACCCCTGCACAATGGGCTCAGTATGTAAAGGAAATAGTTTATAAACTCTAATCAAAAGCAGAAACTACTACAATATATATGGAAGATATTATTGATCCGGTTAGCAAAGAAATATTGAAATCGGAATTGACGGAAGATAAACGTTTACGTTTTACTAATAAAAGCAATAATGAGATTTATATAATAACTCATCATGACTCTCCCAACCTTATGCGCGAGATAGGTCGCCTCAGGGAGATTGCTTTTCGTGCTGCAGGCGGTGGTACGGGTCTTCCGTTGGATATTGACGAATACGATACGATGGAAAATCCATACAAGCAGCTAATTGTATGGAATCCCGAAGCAGAAGAAATCCTGGGAGGCTACCGCTATCTGTTGGGCACGGATGTACAGTTTGACGAACACGGAGAACCCATCCTGGCTACTTCTCATATGTTTAAATTTTCGGATAAGTTTATCAAAGAATATCTTCCTACCACCATTGAGCTTGGCCGTTCGTTTGTTACGCTCGAATATCAGTCTACCCGTGCCGGCTCCAAGGGACTCTTTGCACTTGATAATTTGTGGGATGGATTGGGTGCGTTAACGGTTGTAATGCCCGGTGTGAAATATTTTTTTGGTAAAGTAACAATGTATCCCGGTTATCACCGTCAGGGACGTGATATGATACTTTATTTCCTGCACAAACATTTCGGCGACAGGGAGAATCTCATTACCCCGCTAAGGCCATTGGAACTTGAAGCAGATCCGGACGAGTTGGATAAATTGTTCAATAAAGATACCTTTAAAGACAACTATAAGATATTGAATTCCGAAATTCGTAAGCTCGGCTATAACATACCGCCGCTGGTCAATGCCTATATGGGGCTTTCACCAACGATGCGCATGTTTGGTACTGCCATCAACTACGGTTTCGGTGATGTAGAAGAGACAGGTATCCTGATCGCCGTAGATGAAATACTCGAAGATAAGAGAATCCGCCACATAGAGTCGTATGTAAAAGACAATCCGGAAGCACTGGAAGTAACTTCGGGTGTCAATAAGGTGGTGTTTAAAGCGAACTAATGACTTTACACAGCCGGTAAGCTGTTTCCCTTGATCTTCCTGTAGAGGTCAAGAGCATACACGTCCGTCATACCCGAAACATAATCAAGCACAGCCTGCACTTTGCCGTAAGTGGTGGGTGCATGCACATTGTATTGTGAAGCTATATACCCGATCAACAGCTTGGAATATGTCTTTTTGGGGTTTCTCACGGCATCCGTCAGGAGGTCTATTAAAGTAGTGATAATACGGTAACCGGCCAATTCGATATCCAATACATCTTTCGAGCAATATATCTTACCTTTTGATACCCGGGCACAATGCTCATAAGCCTGTCTTGGGATTTCACTTATATGATCGATCAAAGGCCCCGTAAACTCTCCGTTTAGTATTTTTTCCTCATTTTCAAGAAACACCTTCGAACATTCATTGATCAGTATTCCTATGATGGACGAGCGCAGATAAGCGATCTGCTCATTCGTATCGGTCACAAAATTAAATACTCTTTCTGCCCGTTCCCTGCCTTTTTCGTCAAAATAACCCAATAAAAGCTCTTTGGTCTCCTGCGTGGTAAGTATTTTCAGTTTATGTGCATCCTCAATATCCATCATCTGATAGCATATATCATCAGCAGCCTCTACCAGATAAACCAGCGGATAGCGTGCATACCTCAAAGGAGACTGGCTGAGACAGGTAATCCCCAATTCGGCAGCAATGCGTTTGAAGGCTTCTTCTTCACTCAGGAAGAAGCCGAATTTACCTTTCTCATTTGCCGCATTCGATGAAAAGGGATATTTTACGATGGATGCCAGGGTAGAATAAGTCATCACGAAGCCTCCTTCACGTCGCCCTTCAAACTGATGGGTCAATATGCGTAAGGCATTGGCATTGCCTTCAAAGTGTATCAGGTCGCACCACTCTTCGCGAGTCATTTCTTCCCGCAGGCTTTGCCCGTTTCCTTCCGAAAAGTAGGTGGAGATAGCCTTTTCACCCGAATGTCCGAAAGGTGGGTTGCCCAGGTCATGTGCCAGGCAGGCGGCAGATACAATGGCATCTATCTCTGTAATATTGGAGCCTGCCAGTTCGGGATGTTTCTCGAGCAGCCCCACGGACACGTTGTGCCCGAGCGAACGACCTACGCATGATACCTCAAGGCTGTGGGTGAGCCGGTTGTGTACAAAGATGCTGCCCGGAAGCGGGAACACCTGTGTTTTATTCTGCAAACGCCTGAAAGGAGCTGAAAAGACAAGACGGTCATAATCCCGTTGGAATTCCGAACGGTCATCCTTACGTTTCTCGTGATAAGCTTCCATCCCGAAACGTTTGGTAGAGAGAAGCTGGGGCCAGGACATCATTATTATTTACGATTTAACAATTTACGATTTACGATTGACAAATGAGATTGCTTACGGTTTGCAAAATTACAATTTACAATCGGGATTCGTTTTATTTATTATGATTAAAAGATAAAATATTGAGTATTTGAAAATAAACTGTAAATGTTAAATAAGCAAATCGTAAATAAAACTAATTTCAATCGTAATTCCTAAATTTGTAAATTGTAAATCAAATATAGATTGTAACTTTGTAAGTTGTGAATCAAATATAGATTGCAAATGGTAAATAAAACCAATTTCAATCGTAAATCCGATATAGATTGTAAATGGTAAGTAAAACTAATTTCAATCGTAAATCGTAAATTGTTAAATCGTAAATAATAAATAGCCTCATGAACATACAGATCATAAATAAATCAAAGCACGATCTACCTGACTATGCTACAGAACACTCTGCCGGAATGGACATACGGGCGAACCTTTCAGAACCCGTTTTGTTAAAGCCATTGCAGCGTTGCCTCATCCCTACGGGATTATATATCGCTTTGCCGGTGGGATATGAAGCTCAGATTCGCCCGCGAAGCGGATTGGCTATCAAAAAAGGTATATCTGTCCTCAACTCCCCGGGAACTATCGATGCTGATTACCGTGGAGAGATCTGTATAATTCTGGTAAACCTCTCTTCGGATGATTTTTTGATTGAAGACGGAGAGCGTATAGCCCAGATGGTGATAGCAAAACATGAACAAGCCGTGTGGGAGCAAGTTGAGGTTCTGACCGAAACCCAGCGTGGCGCAGGCGGCTTTGGGCATACAGGTAAAAAATAAAATGCAATGATTACAAACAAAATTATACGAACTTCAATTCTCTCTTCAATACTCGTATTGATATTTACATTCTCTTTTTCTGCAAATGCTTTTTCACAGAAAAAAGATAAAAAAGCATCTGCGAAAAAGACAGCTGTGGTTGTAACTCCGCTCACACCCGAAGAGCAACGTAAATTCGATTATTTCTTTCTGGAAGCCATCCGGATGAAAGAGAAAGAAGATTTTGCAGCTGCTTTCGAATTGCTTAATCATGCGTTGGAGATCGATCCCAACTCAGCTTCGGCACTTTATGAGATATCCCGGTTCTACTTTTTCCTGAAACAATCCGAAAAAGGAATGAAAGTGATGGAAAAAGCCGTAGAGATGGACCCTGATAACTTTTGGTACAAACATACGCTGGCGGCTTTCTATCAATCTAACGGCAATTTCAAACGTGCCATAGAAGTGTATGAAGATATGGCTGCACAGTTTCCCGATAAGCACGAGTCATTGATGATGTTGATAGATTTGTACAATCGTCATAAGAACTATCCTATGGTGATTAAAACACTGGACCGGCTCGAAGAAAAAGAGGGAAAATCCGAACAGATAAGTATGGAGAAATTCCGTATCTATCTCACTTCCGGAGATGATAAAAATGCATTCAAGGAAATAGAAAGCCTTGCCAAAGAATATCCTCATGATATGCGCTACCTCTCTATCCTGGGAGATGTGTATATGAACAACGGTAAAGAGAAAGAAGCCTATCAGACTTATAAAAAAGTGCTTTCCGCAGAACCGGATAATACAATGGCTATGCTTTCCCTGGCATCTTATTATGAGAAAACAGGCCAGCAGGAGCTTTATCAGCAGCAGATGGACAGTATCCTGCTTAATAAAAAAGTAGATACCGAAACACGGCTCAATATTATGCGCCAGCTTATTGTGCGCTCAGAACAATCAGATAAAGACAGTACAAAGATTATCGGGCTTTTCGATACTATCCTCCGTGAAGATTCGGAAGATACACAAATGCCGATGCTTTATGCACAATACCTTATCTCAAAAGAGATGGAAGAAGAGTCTGTTCCAGTACTGAACCGTATTATAGTGCAGGATCCCGAGAATACTCCGGCCCGCCTTCAATTGCTAAGTTATGCGTTGAAGAATGCCGATTATGAGGAAGTAATCCGTGTTAGCGAACCGGCGCTTATTTATACACCCGAGATACTTGAATTTTATTACTATCTTTCCCTGGCCTATTATCAGGATAATAAAGATAAGGCATTGGAAGTGCTTCATAAGGCAATGGATCAGATAACGCCTGAAACAAATAAAGAGATAGTAGGTGCCATGTATAGTATGATGGGTGAGATATATCACACAAAAGAGATGAAGAAAGAAGCTTTTGCAGCTTATGACTCAGCTCTTGTGTACAATCCGGAAGATATCATGACACTTAACAACTATGCTTATTATCTCTCGGTGGAAAGGCAGGATCTTGACCGGGCGGAAGAAATGAGTTATAAAACCATTAAAGCCGAACCGAAAAATGCTACTTTCCTTGATACATACGCCTGGATACTTTTTGAGAAAGGAAGATATGCCGAAGCCAAAATACACATGGACGAAGCCATGAAAAACGGCGGGGAAGAAAGTGATGTAGTTGTAGAACACGCCGGAGATGTTTACTACATGAGCGGAGACAAAGAAAAAGCAATCGAATATTGGAAGCAAGCCAAAGAAATGGGCAGTGAATCCAAAACATTACAAAAGAAAATAGACCAAAAAAAATATATAGCTGAATAATGAAATATACCGGATATAAAATAATATTATTTTTATCTTTTATTATACTCATAGCCTCCTGTAAATCCAGCAAAACCGCAAGCACGTCTTCCGGGATGGGAGCTCTTGCCGATATGGAATATCTGGAGGAGGTGACAATTAATAACCCTTCCATCCCTGCCTTGTCATCGAAAGTAAAACTTTCACTCGATCTCAATGGGAAAAAGGTATCTGTCAATGGGAATCTGAGGATGAAGAAAGATGATCTCATTCAGATATCTATCGTACCTATGCTTGGTATTGAAGTTGCCAGGCTGGAAATTACTAAAGACAGTGTATTGATCATAGACCGTATGAACAAACAATATGTTCATATGCCTATTTCACAAATAACAATGCTTGCAAATACGGATCTGAATTATTATGCATTACAATCTCTTTTCTTCAATGAAGTATTCCTGCCAGGTAAGCAAACCATAGGGCAAAAGGATTTATCAGATTTCACCGTAAAAAGAGGTAAGGATGAAACTCATATCCGTATAAAGAAAAGCCGTGACTTTAATTATGATTTTATTACAGAGACAGAGACAGCCCGGCTCACTGCAACGCAAATAAACTCCCGTTCCAAATATCAGCTGAACTGGAAATACGGAGATTTTAAATCTGTGGACGGTATCAACTTTCCTTCCCTCATGAATATATCTTTTGATGGAACAGGAAAACCGATGAAAGCAGAATTGGCGCTTTCGAGGATGGCAGCAGATAACGGCCGGATTACGCCTACAAGTGTTTCCGGAAAATATAAACAAATAAGTAGCGAAGAATTGATCAAGCGGTTGTTGGATCTATGAGACGTCTTTGGGGCATACTGACGATTTTTTTGTTGACAAGTTCTGTTTTTGCTCAAACCAATGCTAAGATTAAAGAATTGGAGAAGCAACGGGAGAGCTTGCAGCAACAGATATTCCAGTCTGAAACCCTGCTTACTTCAACAAAGAAAGATGTGGGAAGCCAGCTCAGCAGCCTTGCACTTCTCACCAATCAGATAGTTGAGCGTAAAAAATATATCGAAGCCATCGAAAAAGATGTGATTGTTCTGAACCGGGAGATCGGTTCGCTCGAAAAACAACTCAGACAACTCAATGCTGAACTTAAAGAGCGTAAAGATAAGTATGCCGCCTCTGTGCAGTATATGCGTAAGAACAGGACTATAGAAGAAAAGCTGATGTTTATTTTCTCAGCCAAAACTTTGAGCCAGACTTACCGACGTATGCGTTACATGCAAGAGTATACCGATTTTCAGCGTAAGCAAGGCGAGCAGGTAATAGAAAAACAGGAAGAAGTAAAGCAAAAGCAGCAGGAGTTGCAACAGGTGAGAGGCAGTAAAACCAAATTGCTGAATGATAGTGAACAGGAAAAACGTAAACTGGAAGAACAAGAGAAAGAAAAGAAAACCCTTCTTACCTCTTTACAGAAAAAGCAAAAGAGCCTGCAAAGCGAAATAAGCCAGAAAAGGAAAAAAGCAAATCAACTTAATGCCCAGATAGACCGGCTTATTGAAGCCGAAATAGCTGCTGCGAAGAAACGGGCAGCAGAAGAAGCACGTAAAGAAGCTGCAGCCAAGGGAAAAACCACTACTACTAAAAAGGCTGCCCCGGTTGAAAGTTTCAGGATGAGTAAAGCTGATCGCCAGTTATCCGGAAATTTTGAGAAGAACAAAGGTATACTACCTATGCCTATCACCGGACCGCATCTGATTGTAAGCCATTACGGGCAATACTCCGTTCCAGGTCTCAGAAATGTGAAACTGGACAATAAGGGAATTGACATTCAAGGTAAAGACGGTGCAAAAGCCAGGGCTATTTTTGATGGCGAAGTATCTGCCATTTTCCAATATGCAGGTGGGTTGATAGGTGTATTGGTTCGTCATGGAAATTATATATCTGTTTATTGCAATCTGACATCTGCTTCCGTAAAGAAAGGTGATAAAATTAAAACCAAAGATGTAATAGGAGATATCTATTCAGACGGTGGCCGACCCATATTACACTTCCAGCTGCGAAAAGAGACGGCAAAGCTTAATCCGGAAGGTTGGTTGGATAAATAGTCCTATTGTTATTATCTTTTCCCAAAACCTTAAAGAATATCCATCGATTCTACTGGAAAAGGTTAATGAAAGCATATGTCCGCTTTTATGAACCATAATTAGAAGTTAAATCCGATGAATTGGTATATTTTGCGTTCTAAAATATACCAGACTATGATGAATACATTACAAAACAGATTATTATTTTTTATAATCTTTCTTTTCCAGGCAGCAGCACCACTGACTTTTTCAGAAACCACAGACAATTGTTTATCAACTTTCCGGTTCAGGAAACTATCCACATCAGACGGCTTGCCAAGTAACGATGTCCAACAATTGTATCAGGACAAAGAGGGCTTCATCTGGATAGCTACCCGCAATGGAATATCCCAATATGACGGATATTCGATGAAAACATTTAAATCCGATTTCCATAATTTAAACCTTCTTACAGATAATAATGTCTTCTGTATGGCTGAAGATATGCATCACCGATTGTGGATCGGTACATACAACGGGCTGAATATGTTGGATAAAACAACCGGCAGGATTTGCCATATTAATAAAAAAGAATTGATAGATAATGCCATATCAGATATACTGATTACCCGTAGAGAACAGTTGTTTCTTGCTACCGATAACGGCTTGTATGAATACATCTTTGATAAAGATTCATGTATCTTATACCGGGGCAACAATACCGGGAACGTATTTCCGGAGACATCTGTCAAAACCTTATGTGAAGATTCGGAGGGTAATCTATGGATTGGTACATGGAACAGGGGACTTTACAGATATGACAATAAGAAAAATAAATATCATGCCTATCCCCAAATGAACGCCAGAAACTCAGCCCATATCGTGTTTGAAGACAGCCAAAAACGCATTTGGGTAGGAAGCTGGGGAGAAGGGCTTTATCTGCTGGACAATATTGATGATCCGCAAAACACTACGTGGAAGGTTTTCAGACATGACAAAGCCAATCCTCACAGTATCGCGGATGATCTTATTTATAGTATATCGGAAGACTTGAACACTCAGACGCTGTGGGTCGGGACAAGAAGCGGCCTAAGTATATTATCGATGAACGACTTTTCTGCATTTTCAAATTATTATCCTGCTACCGGAAACAATTCTATTTCTGCAAATGAAGTAAATTCAATAATCAGAGATAATCAGGGAATGATGTGGCTGGGTATGCTGGGTGGAGGTGTTAATGGAATGATAACCCGTAAGCCGGATTTTAATCTGGACAGGCTGGAGGGTGTTAAGGAAGAATTAACTACCAATTCAGTGAGAAGTATTATGGTAGATTCCAAAGAAACTGTATGGATGGGTGTCGGTACTTATGGTCTTGTGATTCAGGACAGAAAAACAGGAAAAACACAATATCATTCGGAGTTAGAAGATTTTAAATCAATCAATAAGATGCCTACTCTGCTAACTATAATAGAATCGCCTTCCACCGGTAAAATATGGATGGGAACGTACGACGGAGGAATATATATCTGGGATCGCTCTGCACCTGTAGGAAAAAGAGTGATAAACCTTACTCCAGGTGATGCTCCCTGGTTGACAAACTTTTGCGTATACTCAATTAAAGAAGATTCAAAAGGCAATATGTGGTTTGGCACTAGGGCAGGGTTGTCACTGCTCACAGCAGAAAAAGAAACTGTACGATTTGATTCTTTGCGTATTGGTGATAAAATGATGAATGCGGTAGTGGTAACAGCTCTTACCGAAGGTAAAAATGGGGAGATGTGGGCAGCTACCAGCAATAATGGTGTGATGAAGATATTGGAAGATATTGATAATCCCGGCAAATATCATATAGAAAACTATTCTGTTAATAATGGGAAATTAAATAGTTTGAATGCACAATGCATATACAGAGATGCATTGGGTAGAATCTGGGCAGGAACAGATGGCGGCGGTTTGAGCTTGTATAGCCCGAAAGATTCTTCTTTTATTCCTGTTCATGAAAACTGGAACCTGCCGGGAGACGCTGTTTTCAGTATATTAGGAGATGATAAAGGAGAGCTTTGGATAGGTACCAATGTGGGTTTAATGCGATTGAATATCTCTATGGATGCTTCAGACGCTACTTACCGGTTGTATACAACTTCTGATGGATTACAGGATAATATCTTTAATCGTAATGCAGTCTGTATGACTCAGAAGGGAGAAATGTTTTTTGGCGGACATCAGGGATACAACTATTTTTTTCCTCATGAAATAATAGAACAAAAGCTTACATCTCCGGTGGTTATTACTGATATCAAGATATTCAACCAGTCGTGGTCAACGCTTGATGATAAACTTAAATTTCAAATATCATCTCAATCTCCTGAATTTACCAATAAGATCACACTGGATTATTTGCATAACAACTTCAATATCGAATTTACCTCTTTGGGCTTTGTTGATCCTACACAAAATAAGTATGCTTATAAGTTACAAGGCTTTGATACAGAATGGGTATATACAGACGCTTCCCGCCGGTTTGCTTATTACAATAATTTGAATCCTGGTACATATTCTTTCCATTTGCGAGCTACTAATTCGAATGGTGTATGGAATGAAAGGGCAATACCGTTGCAGGTTGTCATTCTCCCCCCACCCTGGAAAACTTGGTGGGCTTATACCATTTATATCCTATTCATCGTAACAATCTTTATATTGATATACCGGATGGTGCGTAACAGGTTGAGACTACGTAATGCTTTACATCTAAGAGAACTGGAACAGGCTAAGTCAGAAGAACTGAATCATTCCAAATTACAGTTTTTTACAAACATAACTCATGAGTTACTGACGCCACTAACAATTATATCTGCTACACTGGATGAACTTAAAATTTCAAGTCCTCAAAATAATGATTATTATCAGGTAATGACAAATAACATCAATCGGTTAATCCGTCTTCTGCAACAGATACTTGAGTTCAGGAAAGCCGAATCGGGAAATCTCAAACTGAAAGTTTCAAAAGGAGATTTGGCCGCCTTTGCTCATAATAGTGTAGAAAGTTTCCGTCCATTGATGAAAAAGAAAAGGATACATTTCTCCATTGTAAGTAATCCGGAACCATTCCCGACTTATTTTGATCCCGATAAAATGGATAAGATCATTTACAACCTTTTGTCCAATGCAGCTAAATATAACGAGCCAGGCGGCACTGTGTGGATAGATCTCACCAAAGATGAAAGTGGTTATTGTGCAGTATTAAATGTAAGAGATAACGGGAAAGGTATGTCTGAAGAAGCAATCAGAACTCTCTTTCAACGATTTTATGAAGGAGACTATCGTAAATTCAATACGATAGGTACCGGAATAGGATTGTCTTTAACAAAAGACTTAGTTGATTTACACGGAGGAACTATTACTGTAGAAAGTGAACCCGGGAAAGGAACCAGCTTCAAAATAGTAATCCCTATTGACCGGGAAGCTTATAAAGAAGAAGAGATAGATGATGAGGTCACCATTCCTTCCGCTCCCTTAACATCTAAAGAACTATCAAAAACGGAAACAGTAAAAGACAATAATAGGACCTATACATTATTATTGTTGGAAGACAACGAAGAATTACTAAACTTAATGGTGAGATTGCTAAGTACGGATTATAACGTTTTCATCGGAACTACAGGGAAAGAAGGAATAGAAATTATTGAGCAGGAGAATATCGATTTGATTGTATCAGATATAATGATGCCCGAAATGGATGGAATAGAGTTTTGCAAATATGTTAAAGGCAATTTTGATACTTGCCACATGCCTGTAATATTACTGACGGCCAAAACACGTGAAGAAGACAGAATAGAGGCTTATGATTCGGGTGCAGATGCATTTATCAGCAAGCCGTTTAACCTAAGTTTGTTGCACTCACGTATAGGGAATCTCTTAAAAGCCAGAGAGCGGGTAATGCGGGATTTTAAAAAGCAAATAGTTTTTGAAGCCCGGGAGTTAAACTACACAAGCCTTGATGAGAGCTTTTTGCAAAAAGCGATAAATTGTGTTCATAAGCATTTGGATGATTCGGAATTTGATCAGCAGAAATTTATGGAAGAAATGGGAGTCAGTAAATCAACTTTATACAGAAAGCTAAAATCACTGACCGGATTAAATTCGTCAGCTTTCATCAGGAATATACGGCTAAAAGCTGCTTGTCAGATAATGGAGGAGAAAAAACACATACGTATATCAGAGTTAGCATATGCTGTAGGATTTAATGATCCTAAATATTTCAGTGCCTGCTTCAAAAGAGAATTTGCTATGCAGCCAAGTGAATATATGGAAAGATTTATTGCTCATGAATAAGTGTAAGAGATGATTCATTTTAGTATGAAAAATAGCCAATTAGCCGAAAATAGTCCATTTTTGAAGAATAATTAGTCATACATTACAATAAAGATATCGTATTTTTACGACTGGCAATGTCTGAAAAAATGAGCAGCCTGTTATCTTTATAAAATATCATGAAAAGAAGAAACTTTATTAAAACCATTGCAGCTACTGCTATTGCCGGAGCTGCTTCTACCGACAAACTATTTGCATTTGCAGAAAATACGCTGGATACAAACCTTCAAAATGCGACAAATGAAAGAGAATATTGGACTTCTCTTTTATATAAAATATCTCAACCTGTGCTCTCCAACATGGCAAAAGGAGAGTTACGAAAAAATATGACTGTAGAGGTGAGTCCGACATGGGATGGTAGAGACAAAGCCGTGACTTACATGGAGTGTTTTGGACGTTTGATTTCAGGTCTTGCGCCCTGGTTGACTTTACCACAGGATAATACACAGGAGGGCCGGCAAAGAAAACAACTTCAGGAATGGGCCTTACAGAGTTACACACATTCGGTCGATCCTGCCAGTACCGACTACCTGCTTTGGAGAAATGAAGGACAACCTTTAGTAGATTCAGCTTATTTTTCCAATGCGCTGATAAGAGCCCCCAAACAATTGTGGGAGCCACTCGAAGAGAATACGAAAAAACGTATTATCACAGAATTAAAGCAACTACGTCGGGTAAAACCTCCGTATACCAACTGGTTGCTTTTTGCAGCAATGAATGAGGCTTTCTTGATGATGATAGGAGAAGATTATGATCCCATGCGTATTGATCTGACCATAAAAAAGATGGAAGAGTGGTATGTAGGTGATGGCTGGTATGCAGATGGTACCCGTTTTCATTTTGATTATTATAACTCCTTTGTAATACATCCTATGTTGCTTGAGATACTGGAAGTAATGGTCAATTTGAATAAAGTAAATAGAAAAACATACGAACAAGCCCTGAAAAGATGCCAACGATATGCAGAGCATCTGGAACGCTTAATCTCTCCGGAAGGCACTTTCCCGCCTTTCGGCCGCTCACTCACCTATCGTACGGGTGCTTTCCAACCCTTGTCTTTATTAGCCTGGAAAAAACAGTTGCCGGAGAAATTATCCGAAGGACAAGTACGTGCAGCTTTAACGGCTGTGCACCAAAGTATATTCAGTAATCCTACAAACTTCACGAAAGATGGTTATCTGACTATCGGATTTGCTGGGCATCAGCCTGAGTTGGGAGATTGGTACAGCAATAATGGAAGCATGTATATAACTTCAGAAAGCTTTTTACCATTGGCACTTGCTGCTTCCGATACATTCTGGACAACAGAAAAAGAGGACTGGACAGCCAAAAAGGCTTATGCAAATTCCAAATTTAATAAAGACTATCCGGTAGAGTATTAATCTAATAAAAAATATAACAGTATGGTAGGTATTAGTTTAAACTATTGTAAACGTCTCCTTTTTCTTCTTTTACTAATAAACGGTTTTCACGGATATAGTCAAACAACTAAAAAAAATATACTTGAGATAATATATAAAGTAAATGATTATTGGCAGACGCAGAATCCACAACCCGGATGGGCATTCTGGGAGAATGCTGCATATCACACCGGTAATATGGAGGTTTATTTCCTGACAGGTGAAGAGCGGTACCGGCAATATTCCGAAAAGTGGGCCGAGCTCAACCAATGGAAAGGGGCAAAGTGTGATGACCGCTCCAAATGGAAATACAGTTATGGCGAAACAGACGAGTACGTATTATTCGGCGATTGGCAAACTTGTTTTCAGGTATATGCGGATTTATATAAATTAAATCCGGAGGCAAAGAAGATAGCAAGAGCTGTTGAAGTGATGGAATATCAGATAAGTACACCCCAAAATGATTATTGGTGGTGGGCAGACGGGCTTTATATGGTAATGCCTGTAATGACAAAACTGCACAATATTACACAGAATCCTCTCTATCTCGATAAGCTTTACGAATATTATACATATGCAAATAGCATTATGTATGATTCGGCAGAGCAACTCTATTACCGTGATGCTAAATATGTATATCCTAAACATAAAACCATAAACGGGAAAAAAGACTTCTGGGCACGCGGAGATGGATGGGTTTTTGCCGCTTTGGCAAAAGTATTACAAGAGTTACCCGAAACTAATGAGCATAGAAAAGAATACGTGCAACGATTTCAATCGATGGCAAAAGCTATTATTGCCAGCCAGCAACCCGAAGGTCATTGGACACGGAGCATGTTAGATCCTAACCACGCACCCGGATTTGAGACGAGTGGAACCGCATTTTTTACATACGGATTGTTTTGGGGAATCAATAATGGATATTTGGATAAAACGGTTTACCTCCCTGCTGCTGAGAAAGGGTGGAAATATCTTTCATCCGTTGCTCTCCAACCGGATGGGAAGATTGGCTATATACAACCAATTGGAGAAAAAGCGATTCCCGGGCAGGTAGTGGATGCCAATTCTACAGCTAATTTTGGTGTTGGTGCATTTCTTTTGGCTGCATGTGAATTGGTACGTTATCTGGATTAATCTCCTGAATACACGGAATGAAGTCTAATTTTAAGCAATATAATTAATAACCGATACAATATGCTGATGAAATCACACCTGCATCTTAAATTCCTCTGTCTCTGTGTTACGGTTTTCTGTATATCCTGTTCTATTCCAAAAGAAAAAACTTCTGAAGTTAAAGGCTGTACAGATGTTGATTTAGTTCCTTCTGACTTCCCGGTCAATTTTGCTCTTTTCACAAAAGGAGAACAGCAGTTTGTTGCATACTATGATACTGCGCATATCATGACACTAGCTTCAAGAAAGCTGGGTGAACAAAAATGGGAGTATGTAAAACTCGATACCAAAGTTCCCTGGGATAGTCACAACTATATTTCGATGTATATAGATGATTCCGGATTTATTCACATTGTCGGCAATATGCATTCCGACAGCCTTAAATACTTTAAAAGTAGTAAACCTCTTGATATCCATTCTATGCAATCTGTTCACCGTATGACAGGTAGGGAAGAAGATATAACTACTTATCCCGAATTTATGAGAGGCCCCGGTAATGAACTTATTTTTCATTACAGATATGGCCGGAGTGGAAACGGATATGAAATATACAACATCCTGAATACCGAAACTCAAACATGGACCCGTTTGCTTGATCGCCCGCTTATTGATGGAGAAGGAAAGATGAATGCCTATATGCAGGGTCCGGTTTTAGGCCCGGACAATTATTATCATCTCATCTGGGTATGGAGGGATACGCCTGACTGCTCTACAAATCATACACTTTCTTATGCAAGAAGTAAAGACCTTTTAAGATGGGAGAGTGTCAGGGGAGAAGTAATATGCTCTCCTATTACAATTCGGGATACGGCTGTTGTCGTAGACAATACTCCTGTAAAAGGAGGATTAATAAATATTGGTATTAAACTCGGATTTGACAGTAATAAACATCCTGTGATTGGCTATCACAAATATGATGATAACGGGAATACTCAGCTTTTCCTGTCCCGATATGAAAATAATAACTGGAAAAAGGTGCAACAGACTAACTGGAACTATCGTTGGGATTTCAGTGGTTGGGGTACTATTATTAATGAATTGCTTATCGATTCTCCAATATCAGAAGGGAATGGAAATTTACGCTTCGGCTATCACCGGATGGATATTGGTAGCGGACAGGTCATAACTGACGAATTCACTTTACAACCTCTTAAGGAGGAACCTTACCAAAAAGAATATCCTGATGAAATAGAAGATGTGCAATCAAGTTACGATGGCATGCTGGTATATAAAGTGAAAGATACGGGGATGGCTTACGCTACTTTTCATAAATATATTCTCCGTTGGGAGGCCTTATCTCCTAATAGGGACCAGAAGCGGGAAGGAGTTTTACCACCACCTTCTATGCTTCAGGTTTACGAACTATCTGAATAGAATTCTTTTTTCATGACAAGAATCTTTATGGAATCTTTCAAATATTCTTATAGGTATAACATAATTTTAATTAACTCTGCTTATTGTTCAGAATCCATTTTCTACTAAACAGAACCATGTTTAATCTTATATCTTAATATAATATAAGAACTTTGAGTGAGTCTTAACATTAAAATATTTTATTATGAAAAGAGCTACATCCGTTTTTATGTTCCTTTTATTTTTCCAGATCATCTGGAAAGTTTCTGCACAAAACCCGGGCTTACCGGAAAAAGAAACTCTTGAAACCCAATTACTCAGTGAAAGAAACTTTCTTAATGCCACAGTCAGAGACACGGCAATGGTCCCGTTGGATTATTCCGGGGATTTTACGCTTGAAGTTCAGGCAAAGGTTAATTCTGCAATTGGCCGCGGACTGGATATGGAAGCACGCTTTAGTGACGGCAAGGGATTTAGGAGTTCTGTAACTCCCAATTCATTTAGCTGGACATCTTCGTTAAGTAATATTCGTAATCTTACTTATTCCGGGAATAATGAAGAACAAACTTTTAGGTTTGCCGTATCCGATGGAATGGTTTATATCTATCAGAACGGGAAATATATTAATTCAGAAAGAATTTCTCCGGTTAAGGATATTGCAGATGATAATTCGGAAGTAGCCCCCACAGGTATATATGGTCCTGAAATTATAAGTTCGTGGGCCGGGGAGCCAGAAGATAATTACGGAAAACCTACAGATTACGGATGGGATGCTACTTTGGAAATACCTTGGAATACAGCCGGCTCAAACAGTGGAGTGAGATATTTGGATGTAGATTCCAATTCTGCGACGAAGCACTATCTGGAATCAGGCAATGTGTATGAGGGAAGACTGATGTCCATTCGCTGGGATGGAAATGGCATTCAATCTGCCTATTACAGTTATCCGGTTACGTTAGACGCTTACACCTCTTATGAATTTTCAATGCTGTATGAACTCTGGTCGAATGCCAGTCCCGGGGCAACGATCAGTGTGGGGATTAGCAAAACAAAAGATGGTACAGGTATAACGAATTCTAAAACCTTTGTTACGGGAAATCTGAATATTTTAAGAGAGGGTAATTTTACCTTTACTTCGCAAGAAGCAGGTGAATATTACCTCATGTTTAAAGGTGACTGGGCTATGTTTGCTATAAGTGCGCTGTCTCTAAAAGAGTTTGTTATAGAACCAAGATTTGTATTTGGAAAGAATTACATTAATGGAGCAGTAGATATGAATATATCATCTGTAACTTTTGAAAGAGGAGCTTATGCACCAGCAGATAATTTTCCTCCGGCTCCGGTACAAGATCTGGTTATTACAGACAGAAAAGCTTCTGCTTCTATCTGTCTGAATAGTAATGTTATTATAAATGGTAAGACAGACTTCCATATAGAAGACGGAGTAACCCCGCTTATTAATGGCCGGATCAATCTGAACTCAGATGATTCATGGCTCTTTTTTGACAACATACGCCCCAGTGAAGTAAAATCAAATTGGCTTGATAAGATAAGAATAAATGGTGCATCTGTAGATGAAGACAATACGCGCATCGGTATTTATGGAGCAGGAACACTGATTATTCCTAACGGGAATACAAAAGATATGGATGCCTTGCAGGTATTTACCGGTGAGAATTTTACCGGTGAATCAAAATACTTGGATATAAAAACTTACCACAATGCTTTAGAAGGATTTGATAATAAGATTAAATCATTCAAACTAAAAAGAGGTTATATGGCAACCTTAGCTAATAATCCCGATGGAACAGGATATAGCCGTGTATTCATCGCAGATGAAGCAGATGTTGAACTTCCTGTTTTGCCTGATTATCTGAATGAAACAATTTCTTTCATTCGCGTACTCAGATGGGAGTGGCCCAGTAAAAAAGGCTGGTGTCAAACCGGCGGAGATGCAAAATATGCTACTGAAAAAACTTATTCAACCTGGTATTATTCGTGGAGTGCCGATCAAATACCGACAGAGAATGTTGAGTATGTACCAATGAGACACAATCCGGGCTGGCCTGCCTGGGAACAGATCAATGAAATAAATACTTCTACCCATTTACTCGGATTTAATGAGCCGGATCGTCCGGATCAGGCATATATGACGGTTGAAGAAGCAATCGAACAGTGGCCGGAAATGATGAAATCAGGTTTACGAATAGGTTCTCCTGCACCCTCAGCTCCCGGTAATGGCAATAATTGGCTTTATCGGTTCCTGGATGAATGCAACAAACGTAATTATCGGGTAGACTATGTAACTGTGCATGCATATTGGGGAGGTAAAAGTCCTTCAAGCTGGTATAATGATCTTAAAAATGTATATGAAAGATCCGGTAAGCGTCCCCTTTGGATCACAGAGTGGAATAATGGAGCCAACTGGACTACCGAATATTGGCCTGCTGATTCTCTGGAATGTTTGCAGAAACAATACGAAGACCTGAAAGGTATATTGCAAGTGCTGGATACGGCCCACTTTGTAGAGAGATACTCTATCTATAATTGGGTTGAAGATAAACGCGCTATTATAATAGAAGATAAGTTAACTCCTGCCGGAGAATATTACAAGAACAATAAATCCGGTATTGCCTTTAATCCTGCCAATGAAGTAATCCCTACATGGCAGCCATATGCACCGGCATTAAGTGATACTGTGCTTCCCGGTAACGAACGTGTTACAATTACATGGCCAAGTGTAAATGATGAATTGATAATTAAGTATATATTGGAAAGATGTTTGGAAGGTGAAATTGAGTTTAGTAAGATTGCTGAATTTACAGATATAAAGAAAACCTCATTTGAAGATGATCTTTATGGCAAGGCACAATACCGGATGAAAGTACTTTCTAAATTTGGAACAGAGTCTGAATATTCCGAAGCAATAGAAACTATTAAAGATTCAGTTGTTTCACCTCCTACGACATTAAAAGGAAATGTTATTTCTTCTTCTATAATTGATTTGGAATGGAGTGAAGTAGATAAAGCACGAGGTTATAATCTGAAACGTTCGGAAAATCAGGATGGACCTTATGAAACAATTATTTCAAATGAGAATGTGTTGTTGTATACCGATACAGGTCTGAAAGAAAATACTACTTATTACTATAAAGTGTCTTCAGTGAATTATGCCGGTGAAAGCATCGACTCCGAGCCTCTCATCTTATCGACTAAACCATTACTTGTTCCTTCAGCGGTAAGTGGCTTACGGATAGCATCGGGTGATGGCAAAGTAACACTTAACTGGGATTTTATGTATGATGCCGGTTTTTATATCAAACGTTCAGATAGCTTTGAAGGCCCTTTCACTAAAATTGCAGAAGTAGAAGGGGAAAGGTTCGAAGATAAGTCTGTAGTAAATGGCTCAGTTTATTATTATGTAGTATCAGCAGGAAACATTAAAGGAGAAAGTGAAGAAAGTAAAGTCTTAACTGCTACCCCTAATTTCGGTCAACATGCTTATTGGAAATTTGAAGAAAATACAGATACCATTGCCGCAGATATTTGGGGTGGTTACCATGGTACGTTAACCTCCCAGGTAGAGTGGATACCCGGCAAGTATGGTAATGCCATATCATTCACCGGTTCTTCTGGCTCTTATATTCAATTAGCTAATGGAGTAGTAAGCGAACTTAATGATTTTACTATTACGACATGGGCTAATATGCAAAATCTCCCGGTTAATTCGCGTATTTTTGATTTCGGAAGTGGTACCGGCACATTTATGATCCTTTGTCCTAATTCAGGAAATTCCACTATACGTTATAAGCTTACATACGATGGCAAGAATGATACATTTGAAATACCTTATGAACTACCAATTGATGAATGGGTGCATCTTGCCATAACACAAATTTCCAATCTGTTAACTATTTACGTAAATGGAAATCCGATCGGCACACATAATGTTCAGTTAATGCCATCGGGGATGGGAGTAACAACCAGCAATTATCTGATTAAATCCCAATGGAGTAGTGATCCATACATAAAGGCTTCACTTGATGATTTCAGGATATACAATTATGCTTTAAATGATGAAGGGATTAGAGGTGTGATGAACAATGAAGTGAATAGTTTGGAGAATTATAAAGTACATGATAATAATTCATCAATTATTCTATATCCTAATCCGGTTAAAGATATACTTAATATAACCACCCGGGATAATGAAGGCATATCAACAGTTGAAATATACAATAATACCGGGCAGAAGATAATGCAGGATGAAATCAAAGGCCGGCAAAATTGCTTTATTGATGTAAGTAAATTACCTGTGGGTGCTTATATTGTAAAAGTAACTACCGATAGCCGAATAATATCCAAACAAATATTTAGAAGATAAATGCTTCTAAAATAGAGAAGAGTCTAAAAAGTATCTGTGTCATGCAGACAGAATACTTTTTAGACTCTTTCGTGATATCTGAATAAGATTGTTTAAAACAGTATCTTTGGAAATTATATTTTTAATCCATCAAGAATCTCCATATACAACCCGATAGCCTCTTTTATTTCATCTATTTCTATGTATTCGTCAGCTGTATGTGATCGGGAAGATGAACCGGGACCCATTTTTACTGATGCAAAGGGCATCAAAGCCTGATCAGATAATGTAGGTGAGCCAAAAGGGATTCTGCCTAATTCTACAGCCTTTCTTACAAATGGATGGTCTTCTTTTATATGTGAAGAATTCAATCGGAAAGAACGCGCAGTTATTTCACATTTCACATTCTCCTGAATGGTTTTGAACATTTCTTCATTAGAATAAAATTCATTACCCCGTACATCTACAACAAAAGTACATTTGTCCGGTATTACATTATGTTGGGTTCCTGCATTGATTTGAGTAACATTCATTTTTACAGGTCCTAAAAGTGGAGAGACTTTATCAAAACAATAATTACGGAGCCAGTTGATATCGTCCAATACTTTATATATTGCGTTTTCACCTTCCTCACGCGCAGCATGTCCGGCTTTTCCATAAGCTATGGCGTCAAGTACCATGAGCCCTTTTTCGGAAATGGCAGGTTGCATATCTGTGGGCTCTCCTACTATTCCCAGTTGAATGGGAGGCAATAACGGTAATACACTTTCGATACCATTTTTCCCGGAAATTTCTTCTTCGCAAGAGGCAAGATAAATGAGATTGTAGGACTGCTCTTTTGCTGTTAGCTTCTTAAAGACATAAAATAAAGAAACGACACTTCCGGCAGCATCATTACTGCCTAATCCGTATATTCTTCCATTCTCCTCTTTTGCTGTAAACGGATGCTTTTTCCAGCCGTTCACAGGCTTCACCGTATCAACATGCGAATTGAGTAAAATGGTTGGTTTATTTAAGTCGAAGTTCGGACTTATACACCAAAGATTGTTTGTCTTTCTGTTTGCGATAATTCCGGTGGATTCAATGTAACTTTGTAAAAAATCAATTAAATCTTCTTCCTCTCCACTTACGGATGGTATACTGATTAATGACTTCAATAAACTAATGGCTTCAGTCATAATTATGATTCCTGTGTTTATAGTGTAATTCGGGGCAAATATAGCTATATTTTTCTGGATTATTGTTAATGTTTAAGACAGATGATTTCGGATTTAACTCTCGTCAATTAATAAAGTTAATTCGAAAAATTGATTATTTAATTGCAAAGTGTTTGTAGTAAGGATGTTAAGTGTTTTTATTTAATAAAGATTCTCTCTCTGTATCACAGGAATAATGAGGTATAAATAAAAGGTTGTTTGTATAACTAATCTAACGGAAGAAATCAATTGTAATGTCTGTGCATCCAAGAATAATTCTTAAACTTTAAGGATAATAATTCCAAATTAAACAATACCTTTGTTGCATATTAGTCAAATAGAAAAGCATGAGTTACCATCATTTAGCGGTATTGGTTCATCATCAAGCTGCAAAATATGGCGATAGAATCGCCCTAAAATATAAAGATTACGGTAAAGGTGAATGGGTTCCCATTACATGGAACGAGTTTTCAGATCAAGTGTCCATTGCTGCTAACGCTTTAGTCGGATTGGATGTATTTGAGGAAGAAAATATAGGTATTTTCTCTCAAAATAAGCCTGAGTGTCTGTTGGTAGATTTCGCTGCCTTTGCAAATCGTTGTGTAACCGTTCCTTTATATGCAACTAGTTCTGCTCCACAAGCGCAATACATCATAAATGAAACAGAAATCCGTTATTTATTCGTAGGTGAACAATACCAATATGATATTGCCTTCAGTATTTTCGGATTTTCCAATACATTAAAAAAGCTGATTATCTTTGATCGTTCGGTGAAGATAGATTCCCGTGACACTAACTCTATCTACTTTGATGAGTTTATGGAGTTGGGTGCTAAAAAAGAATATGTAGATTTGGTGAATGAACGTACTTCACGTGCCAGTGAAGATGATCTGGCTAATATTTTATATACTTCCGGTACTACCGGAGAACCTAAAGGTGTATTGCTTCATCATTCCTGTTTTATACAAGCTTTTAAAATACATGACATTCGTTTGGTCGATATGTCAGATAAGGATATATCAATGAATTTTCTTCCATTGACACATGTCTTTGAAAAAGCATGGGTATATCTTTGCATACATAAAGGAGTTCAGGTATGCATCAACTTACGGCCTACCGATATACAGACTTCCGTAAAAGAAATACGTCCTACACTCATGTGTAGTGTACCGCGCTTCTGGGAAAAAGTATACACAGCAGTTCAAGAGAAAATAGATGAAGCGCAGGGCCTAAAAAAGTCTTTAATGTTAGATGCTATCAAGGTGGGACGCTTATATAATCTTGACTACATTCGTGTCGGTAAAACACCCCCTCTGATGTTGCAGCTTAAATATAAGTTTTACGAAAAAACCGTTTACAGTCTCTTGAAGAAGACAATAGGTATAGAAAATGGTAATTTCTTCCCAACTGCAGGAGCTGCCGTACCTGATAAAATAAACGAGTTTGTTCATTCTGTTGGTATAAATATGATTGTAGGGTACGGGCTTACAGAGTCTACAGCTACGGTCTCCTGTACTATAAAAGACGACTATACAATAGGTTCCGTAGGACAGTTAATGCCTGAAGTAGAAGTGAAGATCGATGAAAATGGAGAGGTGTTACTCAGAGGTAAAACCATAACCAAAGGATATTACAAAAAGCCCGAAGCTACTGCTGCAGTTATTGACAAAGACGGATGGTTCCGTACAGGAGATGCCGGATATTTGAAAGATGGAGAACTTTTCCTTACAGACCGTATCAAAGACTTATATAAAACCTCTAATGGAAAATATATTGCCCCTCAGGCTATTGAGAACAGATTAGTTATAGATCGTTATATTGATCAGATTGCTACAATTGGCGATCAGAAGAAGTTTGTCTCTGCATTGATTGTTCCCGTTTACAGTTATGTGAAGCAATATGCAGAACAAAAAGGAATCTCATTCTCTTCTATGGAAGAATTATTGGTAAACCCTAAAATTATCGGTCTGTTTAAAGCCCGTATTGATACATTGCAACAGGAGTTTGCACATTATGAGCAAATCAAACGTTTTACCCTTTTACCCGAACCTTTTAGTATGGAAAGAGGTGAACTAACCAATACACTTAAAATAAAACGTAACGTTTTACTGGAAAATTATGCGAAAGAGATAGATAAAATGTACGAAGAGTAAAGACTTTTTGTAGTAATAAAGCGGTTAATATTCATATAAAACAATTATGAATATTAACCGTTTTATATTCGTTGTCGCTGGTTTTTCTTATCTTTGCGGCTCAGAAATAGTCCGATTACTTTAACTACTGATTTATAATTAATAAAAAACATAGTATAATGATTACAATTGAACAACTTAAAGACGTGAAAGAGCGCACAGATGCGCTGAGGAGGTATCTTTGACATCGACGGAAAATTGATTCAGGTCGAAGAAGAACAGTTAAGAACACAGGCTCCCGGTTTTTGGGATGACAATAAAGCTGCTGAGGCCCAAATGCGTAAGGTGAAAGGGTTGCAGAAGTGGATAGAAGGCTACAATGAAATAAAAACATTAACTGACGAGCTAGAGCTTGCTTTTGAGTTTGTCAAAGATGATTTGATAACAGAAAAAGAAGTTGATGATGCATATGCGAAGACTCTCTCTACTATAGAAGCTCTGGAACTTAAAAACATGCTCCGTCAGGAAGCAGACCAGATGAGTTGTGTGTTAAAAATCAACTCAGGCGCAGGAGGTACTGAAAGCCAGGATTGGGCATCTATGCTCATGCGTATGTATATGCGCTGGATAGAAGCTAATGATTATAAACTAACGGTATCCAACTTACAGGAAGGCGACGAAGCCGGCATAAAAACTGTAACTATGCAGGTAGAAGGCGATTATGCCTACGGATACCTGAAAGGAGAAAATGGCGTACATCGGTTGGTACGTGTTTCTCCTTACAATGCGCAAGGAAAACGTATGACCTCTTTTGCTTCTGTATTTGTTACTCCGTTAGTTGACGATACGATAGAAGTGAATATCAATCCGGCAGACATTACCTGGGATTTATTCCGTTCAGGAGGTGCCGGAGGGCAGAATGTGAATAAAGTAGAGACCGGTGTGCGTCTGCGTTATAAATATAAAGATCCGGATACCGGCGAAGAAGAAGAAATCCTGATTGAAAACACCGAAACCCGTTCTCAGCTTGATAACCGCGAAAATGCAATGCGTTTGTTGCGTTCACAACTTTATGATCGCGAACTACAGAAACGTATGGCTGAACAGGCTAAGATAGAAGCTGGTAAAAAGAAAATAGAATGGGGTTCGCAAATACGCAGTTATGTGTTTGATGACCGCCGTGTGAAAGACCATCGTACAAATTTCCAGACATCGGATGTGAATGGTGTAATGGATGGAAAAATAGACGGTTTTATCAAGGCGTACCTTATGGAATTTGCCGGTGAACTGGAAAGTTGACACACTAACATTTTTCGTAACGATTATTTGTTTTATAGCTTTTTATTTGTACATTTGGCTGACTCTTAAGTAAAATCGTTAAACTTAAATATACGCAGCTATGACTAGTAAAAAGAAAGCAAATAAAACAAAGAAAGAGGAACAACAGGCTAAGAAAGTGATCCGCATAATATTCGTTGCGTTAATCGTTCTGGGACTAGTCCTGATGCTTGGAGTCTCTTTCATGAGTTAAATAAAGAAATTACAGAGCTGTCTCGAACAAAAGACGGCTCTCTTTTTTATTATAGGATCTATATTAACCGATTAATCTCATTTTCGATGGCCCAGGAAATTGAACGTAAGTTTCTCGTAGAAGGAGATTTTAAATCTCAATCTTACTCAAACAGCCACATTGCTCAAGGGTATATTTGCAGTTCTCCGGGGAGAACAGTACGGATTCGAATTCGTGGTGATAAAGGATATATAACTATAAAAGGAGATCGTTCGCAATCAGGAATAAGCTGTTTTGAATGGGAAAAAGAAATTTCCCTGAATGACGCTAAAGACTTATTAGAACTCTGTTTGCCCGGTAAAATAGATAAAACCCGCTATCTGGTAAATAGTGGGAATCACACTTTTGAAGTTGATGAATTTCATGGTGAAAATGAAGGGTTAGTAATGGCAGAGGTCGAATTGGATGCAGAAGATGAGTTGTTTGATAAACCTTCTTTTATAGGAGAAGAGGTCACCGGAGATCATCGTTATTACAATTCTCATTTATCCAGATTTCCTTTTAAAGACTGGAAAAATCCAAAAGAGTAATATATGGAAGAACTCTATAAATATCTGCCGGAGAAACTGGTCACTTTTCTGTTAGTTACCCTCTTTTCTTTATTGATAGGCCTTTCTCAACGCAGGCTTAGCCTTAAGCGTGAGGGCGAGACAACTCTTTTTGGCACCGACCGTACTTTTACCTTTATCGGTATTCTGGGATATCTTCTGTATGTGCTTGATCCGGACGGACTTCGCCTTTTTATGGGAGGCGGGCTTGTACTTGGTGCATTATTGGGTATAAATTATTATGTGAAACAATCCCAATTCCATGTGTTCGGAGTAACTACAATCGTCATAGCGCTCATTACATACTGTCTTGCTCCGATTGTAAACACCCAGCCTTCCTGGTTTTATGTAATGGTAGTAGTTACTGTGCTTCTTTTTGCCGATATGAAGCATAATTTTACCGAGATTGCGCAGCGTATGAAAGGTGATGAGATGATAACGCTTGCAAAGTTTTTGGCAATAAGCGGTATTATATTACCTATACTTCCCCGAGAGAATCTGATACCCGGTCTGGATATTACTCCTTATACGATTTGGCTCACTACGGTTATTGTATCCGGTATATCCTATCTTTCTTACCTCCTTAAAAGGTATGTATTTAGAGAATCGGGCATATTAGTTTCGGGAATTCTCGGAGGTTTATACAGCAGTACAGCTACTATTTCGGTTTTAGCACGTAAATGTAAAAGTGCCGGAGTTCTACAGGTACCTGAGTATGCTGCTGCCATGCTGTTCGCAGTCAGTATGATGTTTCTTCGGTTTCTTGTACTTATTTTTATTTTCAGTAAAGATGCCTTCATGGCTATTTATCCTTATTTACTGATAATGGCATTACTCACTGCTGTTACTGCCTTTATAATTCATCGTAAAGCTGTAGCTAAAGGTGCTTTTACCGTACATGAAGATGACGAAGAAGAGAGCAGCAATCCATTGGAATTTAAAGTAGCCCTGATCTTTGCATTCTTATTTGTATTTTTTACTTTACTTACCCATTATACACTGATATATGCAGGCACAGGCGGATTAGCTCTGTTATCATTCCTTGCCGGGCTTAGTGATATTACCCCTTTTATATTGAATTTGTTGCAAGATCCGGGCAATATCGGAGTTTCTGTAATTGTTCTTTGTACACTGCAAGCTATGATCAGCAACATTGTGATAAATATGTGTTATGCATTTTTCTTTTCAGGTCGGCGCAAAGAGTTAAGACCTTATTTATTGATTGGGTTTGGTATAGTTATCATCTGTCTGGGAATACTACTAATTTATGCCTATTTGTAATGAATATCTTATTTTCTAGCTATTGGATAGAAGGTATAAGGACTTCCGTTTAATATAACTCTGCACAACGGGTAATGCATGTTAACATATAGCGTAATTTAACCGGATGATGGCATTCTTTTATTCAGGTAAATACTTTTGTTAAAAGATATTTATTTCTTTAACTTCTTATCGGTAGTTAGCCAGAAAGGTTATTTAAGTTATTGTAAATCATCTATACGTATACTAAACTAATAGCGTAATTATGTAAACAAATAGCTTTGCATTTTATGTTATGGTTTTTTATAATTTGTATTTTGGTGGTGGTATCGTTTTATTTTACTTTTGCCGGAATTCAACACATCTACTATGAATTCTAAACTAATTGTAACCGTAATTATCTTAATTCTAATGCCTTTACTGGCATTTTCCCAGAGTGTCGCTCCGGTTGTATCCTCTTATACAATAAAAGGAGCATTGTTAGATTCCCTTACCCTCGATGGTGAACCTTATGCTACTATCAGGATATTCAAAAAAGAAGATCCTGTAAAGCCGGTAAAAATGGCTGTGACGGATACGAATGGTAAATTCCAGGAAAAGTTATCTTTATCTGCAGGAGATTATATGCTGACAATCTCCTCTATTGGTAAGAATACGGTAACGAAAGAGTTTACAATAGATCCGGGTACTAAAATCCTGGATTTGGGCACACTTTATACACAAGATGCAACAGAAGAATTGGCAGGTGTTGAAGTGGTAGCTCAACGTCCGCTGGTAAAAGTGGATATGGATAAGATAGAATACAATATCGAAGATGATCCGGACTCAAAAAGTAATAGTGTATTGGAGATGCTTCGGAAAGTTCCTCTGGTAACAGTGGATGGGGAAGATAATATTCAGGTAAACGGTAGTAGTAGTTTTAAAATTCATGTAAACGGCAAGCCCAATAATATGATGAGCAATAATCCGAAAGATGTATTGAAAAGCATGCCGGCTAATACAATTAAATATATTGAAGTAATAACCGAGCCCGGTGCAAAATATGATGCGGAAGGTGTAGGAGGTATCCTTAATATTGTCACTGTCGGAGGTGGTATGGAAGGATATACGGCAACGTTCAACGGAAATGTAAACAACCGTGGTATAGGGGGTGGAGTGTATGCAACTGTGCAGGTGGGTAAGTTTACGGTGACCGGAAATTATTCGTATAATCGGCATAAGGAGCCGACGAATTATAGTGAAGGTTTACGTGAAAACTTACAAACAAATGAAGAACGTTTTTTAAGAAGCAATGCCAGTAACAAATTTGATGGTAATTTTCAATATGGATATTTAGAAGGAAGTTATGAAATAGATACATTGCGTTTGATTACTTTCTCTGCCAATATGTATGGAAACAACTGGAATTCGAAAGGGAATTCCAGGGCAGAAATGCGTAATATTAATGATGACTTCGTTTACAGGTACAATTCTTCAAATAATAATGAACAAGGACATAAATATATTGGAGCTAGTTTTGACTATCAGCGTTCATTCAAAAAGAAAGGAGAACTTTTTACTTTTTCATATAAGTTAAATAATAACCCTCAGAATAGCGAAGCTCGTGTCGATTATGATAGTATTATAGGATATTCCCGCCAGCTTTTGGATCTTTACTCTAAAAACAAAGCACACACTATCGAACATACTTTTCAAGCTGATTATGTTAATCCGATAACCAGTAAACATGAAATAGAAGCCGGTTTGAAATACATAATCCGTAATAGTAGAAGTGACAGCAAATATTTTTATCCGGATGATAATGGGGATTTTGTAGAGAGTATAGATAGAAGGAATGAATATGATCATTTACAGGATATCGTTGCAGCTTATGCCGGATATAGATTAAGGCTGGGTAAATTTGGTCTCAGAACAGGACTTCGTTATGAGCATACTTTCATGGAAGTTAAATATGCAGATGATAAGAATCAAAGCTTTGACTCTAATTTTGATGATTTAGTCCCTTCGTTTAATCTTTCTTACCAATTGGCAGACATGAAAACCTTGAGAGCTTCTTACAATATGCGTATAAGTCGTCCGGGTATATGGTATCTTAATCCGTATGTTGACAGAACAAATCCTGATAGAATATCTTATGGTAATCCGGATTTGGATAGTGAGAAAAGTCATTCTTTCGGCCTTAATTTCAATACATTCAGTCAGAAAATTAACTTTGACATTGGTATAAGACATACTTTCGTAAACAATAGTATAGAGCGTTATACATTTGTAGGTAAGGATGAGGAGACAGGTAATAACAACGTAGAACAATCTACTTTCAGAAATATGGGTAAATTCAATAACACCCGTCTCTCCACTTACTTTAATTGGAATATAGGGCCCAAGACTCGTTTTTATTTGAATGGAAATGTTTCGTATGTGGACTTTAAAAGTGATGATAAAGACTTAGCAAACAGTGGTTTTGGATTCTACTGTCATGGCGGATTACAACATACTCTTCCCTGGAGTCTGCGCTTAAGTTTGAACGGAGGTGGTAGTGGTCCAAGAATATCTCCTCAGGGAAAAAATTCCGGATATTATTATTACAGCCTGGGACTCAATAAACAATTCCTGAAAGATCGTCTGACACTTTCTATAAATACCAGCAATATCTTCCATGAATACCGTTCGTTTACAAGTACGGTGAATACATCGAAACTATACTCCCGCTCGAAAAATAAATATCCGGGCCGTTATTTCGGGTTCGGTATCAGCTATCGCATAGGCGAATTAAAAGCAGCTGTAAAGAAAACCGCCCGCAGTATCCAGAATGATGATGTAAAAAGCGGTGGCGGAGAAGGCGGTGGCTCAGGTTCAGGGCAAAGTTAAATTGCCTTGATATGAAATAGACTGTCTTTGTGTAGGAGTCACATTGATAGTTGCTGATGCATTCGGGAAGATGCTTAACCTATAGGTGAGATTATCTTCCTGATTGCGTGTTTTAAACGTAATCTCAGCTCTTCCCCTTCTGTCATACTTCACATTATATTCAGAAATAAGGGATGTAAAATTCATTCCCTCTCCTCCTCCGTAAGGAACACTATAAGCTCTTCCGAAATAAGGAAGGTATGAGATAACTGAATCATTTCTGATCTCTAACGAATATGCTGAGGTTAAAGCCCTTGAAGGAGCTCCGACGGGATTCATGTAGTTTACATCAATCTTGTATCTTCGGGAGTCAACCGTTTCTCTCACTCTTTGCTGTTTCTCCCTGTCTGCCTGGCTTGTAGAAGAAGATGCACAAGATATTAATAAAAAAGAAACTACACATGAACAAAATATCAATTTACTTGTTTTCATAATCAAATGTTTTAGCTCTGTAACACAAATATAGCAGTAAAAGTTTATATTCGTCTTATTACCAACCACCTAAAATCTGTTTTTTAAAGGGGTAAAAACTACTATTTGTTTGTTTTTACCTCTTATAATATTTGTTTTCCTACCTTCTGTTTAGCTGTGTGTTCGTAGTTTTGTCCTGTCAAATAAATAATACACCTCAAAACTTAACACACAATGAAAAAGATGAATTTCACTCAGAATCTGTTGAATATACAGACTGATCTGCTTCACTTTGCTTACAAATTAACATCAGACTCAGAAGATGCTAATGATCTGGTGCAGGAAACTTCCTTAAAAGCGTTGGATAATATTGATAAGTATTCTGACGATACTAACTTTAAAGGATGGGTATTTACTATCATGCGTAATATCTTTATCAATAATTATCGGAAAGTGATAAGAGATCAGGTATTTGCCAATCAGACGGATAGCTTATATCAGCTTGCTGCGCAGATGGACTCCGGTTACCATTATACCGAAAACGAATATGATACAAAAGAGATATATAAAATATTAAACTCTTTGTCTTCTGAATATAAAACGCCTTTCGGATTGTATGTTTCCGGGTTTAAATACAGGGAAATAGCATCAAAACTGAATTTACCTTTAGGTACAGTAAAGAGCCGTATCTTCTTTACACGCCAGAAGCTGCAAACAGAATTAAGAGATTTTGTCTGATTATTTATGATACTATTATTGAAGGCGGATTTGCCTTTCAATATTTATTTCCTTTTTGAAATAGTTATCATGAGAGATTACCAATACGGTTCCTTTATAATCACGAAGAGTTTCCGTTAATATTTCAACATTTCGGATGTCTATATTATTTGTAGGTTCATCCATAATAAAAAGATCAGGCGTGCTGTTACTTATCATTAAACAACAAAGAACAAGCCGCATCTTTTCTCCTCCACTTAACTTGTTACATGCCTTATTCCAAGAATGTGGCGGGAAAAGATAGCGGTTTAATATCATATTTATTTCGTGTTCTTTGAGTGCACGGTCATTAAATTGTTGAGCTTGCTCTACCACGGTCAGGTCATTATTGATGATTGAATATTCCTGATCGATATGGATATAGCTAATATCTGCTCTTAAAATATCTCCTTCTGCAGGGAGCAGTTCTCCTAAGATCATTTTTAAAAGAGTTGTTTTTCCTTTACCGTTTCTTCCCTCAATTGAAATACGTTCACTGCTTTTTATTTCAAAGGAAAGTGAATCTTTCCATAGATTTGCTGATGAATAAGCGAAATTTATATTTTGAGCTTTTACTAAAATCTTTCCTTTATGTAAAGATGAAGAATTAAAATTAATTTTCATCTGGCTTATATCCGGTAGTGATTTTCTTATTTCTGTGAGTTCCTGGGAGATTTTTACCTGTTTTTCCTCATGTGTGTCTTTCATTTTCGAAGTACTTTTTTCTGCTTTATTTTTTAGATTATTCATCATGATGCGTGCTACTCCCTGTTTAAGACTTCTTTTTTCTCCTCTTACATCCAGCTTCTGTTTCCGCTCGGCTGTCTCCCTCGCTGTTTTCTTTGCAGCCCGTAGGCCTTTTTCTTTTTCTTCCAGTTGGGCGTATAGGGCGTTGGTAAGTTTTTCTTTTTCATTCTTATAGAATTCGTAATTGCCGCCATATGCTGTAACTCTGCTTTTACTCAATTCATAAGTATAAGGAAGCAAATTGAGCAATGTCCTGTCATGGCTTACTACCAATAAAGCAGTCTGGGTTGTTTCTATAAAATCATACAATCTGTCTCTGCTCTGTGTATCCAGATGGTTTGTAGGTTCATCCATAAGAATAATCGAAGGGGAATGGATACTGATTCCTGCCAGAAAAACTTTGGTTTTTTCTCCTCCGCTAAGATTGGATAAAGGTTTGATCAGATCAAAACTTCCTATTCCCCATTCCTCTAAAGCCGTATGGGCTTTTTCTTCTATTTCCCATTCATCATTGAGTATATTGAAGTTTTCTATCGAAGCATCTCCTTTAGTAATTGCATCTAATGCTTTTATTTTTTTATCTATTTTAAGGGCCTCTGCAATAGTCAGATGATTGTATTGTCCGAAATGCTGCGGCATATAATAAGGATGCTCCGGATAGGAAATTGTTCCTTCCGTGGGTGCCAGATCTCCATTAATTAATTGCAATAGGGTTGATTTACCCGAACCATTATTGCCAATTAGTGAGACTTTTTGATGATTGTTGATGGAAAAGCTTATATCCTTAAACAAAAGCTCTTTATCCGCATGATAATATGCTAACTGTTGAATAAATAAAGACATGATATCTAAGTTAAAATACAATGCGATACAAAGGAGTATCAGCATTTAAATAGAATTAATAAACACGATTGTTTTCCTGCGGTGAGGAAGTCTGATCGGTTTCTTAACCGATTACTTACTTAGATATTCTCATTGGAGTATTTTATTCGTTTAGGCTGCAAAGATACATATAGTTTTTAAATAATCAAATGTGTGGATATTATTTATAGCAACTTTAACGGAATGATAGTTTTGATTTATGCTATTATTCAATATGATCCGGAAGATGAAATTAATAAAGAATGCGGATAAGTAGTAAAAATAGTTATCGCTTCGCTGGTAGTCAAGTAGTTAAGTGGAGATAAAAGAATTAAATCATAGCATGAAACTATAGCTTTTCTCATTATTACCTGGATCTACTACTTAACTTTTAAGAAGCAAGGCGACTGATAACTACTATTAACTCCTTTGACTACTGATTCACATAAATAATTTATGTGATAATTTTTTGGAAATAGCTTTTTTGATTATTATTGCACAATAATTATAGACCGGATTATGAAAAACAGAATTTATTTTATTGCTTTATTATCGCTATTGACAGGATGTAAGTTATCTACCCGTCAGACAGAGAATACAACAGATATTATAAACCATTCACAGAGAGTGCCTAAAGGAATGAAGCTGGTTTGGAACGACGAATTCAATGATACGGTTCTGGACCATACTAAATGGTATACAAATTATTATTCTACTCTGGATTATTATTACCGTACTAACTACGATGATTTCTCATCAAATAATTTGCCTCAGCCGGCAATGGAGTTTACAGGAAATTCTATTATATTGAAAACCAATGACCAGGTTCCGGAACGGGTTTTCTGGGAGAGCGGCAGGAAGATTTCCTCCATTCAGACCTATGATTGGGAAAAAAATCAAAATTTAATGGACAACAGAATAGGGGGCTATTTCGAAGCCCGTATCAGGAGGAGTGCAACTAAAGATGCAGAAATGGCAAATAGTGCGTTCTGGTTTGACTCTCCGGGGCCGGACTTAAGATATTATGTAGAAAAAGGCAACCAGGCGTGTGAAGTAGAAGGAATTCGCCCGCGTGGGCAAGTTTTTGAAATTGATTTGTGTGAGTATATCACAACGGAAATCGTTCTTCATGGAAATGTTTCTCCTTCGGGAAAATTTGAAGGCAATATCGGGCATTTTATTATTCCCGGCGAATACAATAATGAATGGACAACACATGGGATGCTGTGGTCGCCTGCCGGTTTAAAATTTTACGTAAATGATAAGTTGGTAGCAGAATCATGGGATCCGCATGATATTAAATCACCCAATCATACTATGAATATGTTTTTTGGAGCATACGGCAAAGGTGGTGAAGTAACGATGGAAGTTGATTATGTCCGGTATTACCAATGGGAATTAAATGAAGAAAACAAATTACCTAATTCTGGGTTTGAATACCATACGGAATTATTCCCCTGGGAGGGTACCGGCGTTGTTACTCCCGAAGCTGCTTATAGCGGTAAATACGGCGTTTCGCTCAGCCCAAATAATACTATACACCAGTATGTGTATTTAGATCATACGGAAAATTATTCTTTGCAATTTTATGCCAGGGGTAAAAGTGGGGTAATAGCCAAAGTTGAAAATATCACTCAGGTAAATGGGAAGTCTGAAAATGAATTTTTAGGGGAAATGACATTGAGTGAAGAATATCAAAAGTATGAATTCCCATTTTCTACCAATCCGGAATATAAAGACCATTTAAGGACTGTAAAAATTAGCTTTACGAATGGTAGTGCATCTCCTGTGTCTTTAGATGATATTGAAATAATTAAAATTTAAATGAGTTTTTTAAATTATCCTGTTTTAGTAAGATAATAGATTTGAT
>PPYE01679886.1_pt1 | contig 75434 bp, 81 predicted proteins | sample 1559881 | NCBI WGS metagenome assembly PPYE01 (sample SAMN08240022, study PRJNA423297) | Human gut metagenome, whole genome shotgun sequencing project. | reverse complement strand
GTCTAAATTATTATCAATAATAGGTTCTATCTGAGCCTTTATTTCTTTTTCAGCAAACCTATCAATAAAGCCCGGATTATAACACACCTCCAAAAGCTGTTCCTTAGTCCTTGCTTCATGCTTTCGTTTGTCATACTTATCAATAATGATTGATATTGGCAATTTATGTTTATTAAGAGAATATTTACAAATTTTATTACCTGTTGTCGCCAATGCTTGCATAGCTTTCCCGTGCTTGCTTTCAATTATAAACTGGGTTATCTCTAATCCTATCTTTTTTCCATCATTAGACTGAAAGATGAAATCAGGACTTTCTGTTTCTTCAATTTTAACAATATTATGTTTTTCGTGCCATGACTTTCCTAGAGACGTTTGCAAAAAACAATCTAAATATTCTTTTTCTTCTATTTTATGGTCTTTCATATTAAAATCTATATTCTCTTATAAACTACTCAAAATGAGCCTTGTTCTTTTTTTATTGCTACATAATAATATAAAAGTCCATAAGATTCTATGATTATATTAGTTGTGTTTAACTGTAATAAATTTTAAAAAACTTATCCGTTCTGTAATCGCATATTTTTGTATGGACATTTTCAAAAGTTTCCTGTTATTATTTAGATATGATGAGAAAAGGTGTCGGAAAACATCTTCTCTCATTTTTTTATGCGTGAAATCTTTCCAAAATTCTCTGGGTCCTTCTGGACTTCTGACCCTATAGGGGTGGCTCAAGCGCGGCATATTTTAAGCCGACAGCCCGAAAATTTTGGTTGACATGGTTGACAATTTTTATTTTCTTCTTTGGATTTTCAGGCAGTTGAGTCTTATTTTGCCGTTAATACGCATAAAAAAATATTATTTTGAATCAAATATATAAAGTTATAAATCATACTCTCTAAATAAGTTGACAATTTCGGCGGTTTTTCTAGGAAAACCGCCATTTTGCAAATAAGGATGTAAACTAATGGAAAAAATCGAAGTAAACACTAATCTAGAATACAGTCGCCGCAAACTGGCAGATTTAAAGGAATATGAGGGAAATGCCCGCACGCATAACAAAGAACAGATTATGCAAATTGCAAATTCCATGATGGAAAACGGTTGGACTGCGCCAATGCTTATTGATGAAAACGATATGATTTTGGCAGGACACGGTCGAAAAGCAGCCGGAGAAATGCTTGGCGTTGAAGATGTGCCGGTTATGATTATCCGCGGCCTCAATCCCGCACAAAAAGCCCGCTTATGTATTTCCGAAAATCAAATTGCTCTGAATGCCGGTTGGGATACGAACAAATTATCAGAGCAGTTACAGCTTATTCTTGATGATGGCTTGGATTTGGAAATTACCGGTTTTGATGATAATTTTCTCAATGATATTCTTAAGCTGGATAATGACAATGAACTGCTTGACCCGTTAGAGGGAGAGAAAGAAGAAAAAGTTCAGGCCAATAAATTTTTATCGTTTGGCAGTTACAAGATTCACATTTCAGAAGAAGAATATCAGAGTTTGGTTGATGCTTACGAGAATTTTGTAAAAGAAAACGGCGTTCGTTATGGTTTTGTGGCAAAGGTTTTATTACCCCAATGTTAGAATTAGATTATCCAATCAAAGATTTAGTTGGGGCTGATTACAACCCGAGAGAAATTGATGAAGAATCATTAAAAACACTTCGTCAATCTATTAAAACTCTTGGTATTGTTAAGCCGATTATTGTTTCCGGTAATTTAATTGTCGCCGGACACCAGAGGACAAAAGCCCTACTTGCGGCTGGAATTGATAAAGCTCCAGTATATCTTTTACCGAAAAATATCAATCAAACCGATGAAATTCGCTTTAACCAACTGCACAACGGCACTGATTTTGACTGCGGCAATGAACGGGCTTGGGTTGGCAGGAGTGAAAACCTTGGCTTCGAAATGGTACCGCCGATTAAATTGCGTGGTAATATGCGGGCAAAAATGGCAAATGTCCGCAATGAAATCTGCAAACTCATTATCAAATATGGAAACTGGGGAGCTTGTGTCGCTACTCAAGCCGGTAAAGTTATCCATGCAGGACAATATGTTTTAGCCTGTAAAGCTATGGGAATTCCGGCAAGAGTTTATCGGATTCCCAACGATATGGCACAGCAAGCCGCTGAGTTTTTGAATAAAAAGTATGGTAAATTCTCTTATAACCATTTAGCAAAAACGACTTTTATACAAACATTTGCCCAAAAATTCCGTTTGCGGCATGACGAGGAAGAAGAAAAACCGTTCAATGCCTCGCCGACTTATGAAAAAAGCCTTATTCCGAATTTTAAGAAAGGCGAGCGAATTTTTGATTTTGGGTGCGGTCAAGCAGACTATGTTAAAAAGCTCCGCCAAAAAGGCTATGACATACATGGGGTTGAGCTGTTTTACCGCAAAGGTAATTTCATTGATTCGACAATGGTTCACAAAATGATAGATAATTTTTGTGAACAACTGGCAACCAAAGGCTTATTTGATATTGTCATCTGCGATTATGTCCTAAATTCGGTAGATAGTATGACTGCTGAAAATGATGTTTTGACTGTGGTTAATGCAATGTGCCGAATGGGCGGCAAAATCTATTTTTCCGGCAGAGCCAGAGAAAAGATTGACATGCAAGATCGTACGACTTATGCCGGAGAGGCCAAATCTCACCGTTATATCGAGTTTTTAGATGATGACGGATTTTCAGCCTTATTTCGCAAAGGTCATTGGTTTTATCAGAAATTCCACCGGAAGAACGAGGCTGTTGCGTTAGGGCGTAGATTCATCAACACGACTGGAGCCAAAATGGAGTGCCACAATCCGGGGGTTTGGTGTATGTCTGGGATTAAAAACGTTGAACTGTCGCCTCAAGCTATTGAAGAATCTATTATTCGGGAATTTGAGATGTTACACCCGAACGGCAGACCGATAGGCAGAAGTGCCGATGTTATAAAAGCTTATCGTCTTGCTTTGGCAAAAGATAGCTAACGCCGAATTGATAATTGCGGCAGGAAGTAAATGTCTGTGATAAACTGTTATACCCTTTTTCAAGCGGTGGAATAGGTAAACGTTTTGCTCCGGTTATAATAACTTTATCGCCCCTGTATGTTTCAGCGGTAACGATGTCTTTTTCGTTATCGCTTGGAACAAAAGGGATATGAAGATTATTTCGGTAACCAATGACACCGCACAAATACAGGCATTTAAAATCGGAATACTCGTTGAGTTCAATCTCGGTGTTTACTGGCATATTGAGATTAACTTTTTGCGAATAGTCGCCGATTAGGCACTTGGCACAATGAACTGTCGGGTCAAAACCTCTTATATACTTTAACCAAAAATACCTAAATCCAGTAACTTTGGCATTTTCCGTAACAAATTTTATTTTCATACCAGCATTATAATATAATCATATAGGGTTGCAATGTTTTTCATAGGCATATCAAAAAGAAGTTTAGCAAGTTATGGCATACATCACGCAGGCAGCATGGGGGAGAAAACATAATTTTACCCGACAATATGTAAATAAGTTAGTAAATAACGGAACAATAAAGCTCCATAACGGAAAAGTGAATGAAGAAACCGCCGATATGGCTATCGCGGCTATTCGTCAGCCTATGAAAGCCAGTAAAAACGCCACAGACGGAATGGATGCTCTTAGCAACTTATCAACGGTGCTGCTAAAAACCCGTATAAAAAGCGAAATTGAAAAAGTCAAATACCTTGAAACAAAAAATAAAGAAGCTGAAAAATCTTTGGTATCAGCAGATGGTGTAAGAATTGCCGCCTTTAATAAAGGAAGAATGGTGCGCGATGCTCTCTTAAATATCCCCGACCGCGTGGCTTCAATCCTAGCCAAAGAAACAGATACTAACCGCATACACGAGATTTTAACCAAAGAAATACGCCAGATTATTGAGGAAATATTAGAAAGTGGCTGACGCTTTTATCATTTATAACGAGGGGTTTAATGCAGGATTAAAGCCAGACCCGCTTTTGAATATCTCGGAATGGGCAGACAAATACAGGGTTCTTTCGCAAAAAGCCTCGGCAGAACCAGGAAAATGGCGAACGTCACGAACGCCATATTTAAAAGAGATTATGGATTGCCTTTCTCCATACTCTGGAATTGAGCGTGTTGTTTTTATGAAAGGCGCTCAAATCGGCGGAACAGAGGTAGGAAATAACTTTCTGGGCTATATTGTGCATTTATCCCCGGGGCCGGTTATGCTGGTTATGCCAACGGTGGACGGAGCAAAAAGAACATCTAAAACCCGTATAGACCCGATGTTTGCTGCAATTCCTGAATTAAAGGGCGTTATCAGCGACCGCCGCTCCAAAGATGCCAGTAACACAACCCTCATGAAAGAATTTCAGGGCGGTGTATTGGTTTTAACCGGCGCTAATTCAGCTATTGGCTTGCGTTCTATGCCAGTACGCTATATTTTTCTTGATGAGATAGATGCGTATAAGGGAGATGTTGAGGGTGAAGGAGATCCTGTCAACTTGGCAATTAAGCGAACCAGTACCTTTAACCGTCGTAAAATTTTTATGGTTTCCACTCCGACAATTCAAAACGTGAGCCGGATAGAGTATGAATATGAGCAATCAGACCAGCGGTATTATATGGTACCTTGCCCATACTGCAATAAAAGGCAGTCACTCAAATGGAAACAAATCCACTGGGAAAATGATGACCCGCAAACGGCAGTATATATTTGCGAATATTGCGGCGTGATTATTGAGGAACATCTGAAAACATGGATGTTGGAAAATGGCGTATGGGAAAAATCCAATCCGAGCAGTAAAATTGCCGGGTTTCATTTATCTTCTTTATATTCGCCGGTTGGCTGGTTTTCATGGGCTGACGCCGTTAAACAGTTTTTAGATGCCAAAAACAAGGATAATCTGTTGAAAGTCTGGGTTAATACCGTTTTGGGCGAAACTTGGCTTGAAAAAGGCGAAGCTCCCGAATGGCAGATTCTCTTTGATAAACGCGAAGATTACCAGCAAGAACTTGTCCCGAGCGGTGGTTTATTCTTAACTGCCGGCGCAGACGTTCAAAAAGACCGTATAGAGTGTGAGGTTGTTGCTTGGGGGAGAAACCGTGAAAGCTGGTCGGTTGGCTACTTTATTATAAATGGCGACACGGCCCGAGAGGACGTTTGGAATGAGCTGACGGAATTTTCACGGCGGTATTTTGAACATTCGTCTGGTGCAATGTTGCCAATCTCGCGCTTTGCCATAGACAGCGGCTTTGCAACACAGCAGGTTTATAACTGGGTACGCAAACAGCCGCTTAATTTTGCAATGGCTATCAAAGGAACTGACAGCGGCGTAACGCCGTTGGGACTTCCGACCAAGGTTGATCTGAATATCAACGGCAAAAAATTACGCCGTGGAGCTAAGGTTTGGGCGGTGGGAACTTCAATTCTTAAATCGGAATTATACCAATTTTTACGGTTAACCCAAAATGAAGATGAGAGCTTTCCTGGCGGGTATTGTCATTTTCCTAAATATGATAGCGAATATTTTAAGCAGTTGACGGCTGAACAGTTAGTTACAAAGGTTGTCCGTGGTTATCAAAAAAGAGAATGGCAAAAAACAAGAGAACGTAACGAAGCGCTGGATTGCCGTGTTTATGCACGAGCGGCCAGCATCGGCTTTGGTATAGAACAATTTTCAGAAACGAAATGGCGCAATCTGGAAAAAGCCCTAATCCCGGAAAAGCAGGAAACAACAGATATACCGGTAAAGAAAAAGTCTAAAATTAATTTTACACCCAACATAGTCAAAGCACAAGACCCATATTTATAAGGATTTAAGATGACAAAAGCTGAAATTTTACAGAAACAACTTGAGGAAGCGGAACAGGCCTATCATGAGTTAATGATAGGAGCGCGCACTGTCAGCGTTAATGTCGAGGGTGTCGGTTCCACCTCATACGCTCAAGCTGATTCCTCCAAGCTGAAAGAATATATTTCATACCTACGAGCTGAAATTGGAAAAGCTAATGGGCTAAAAAATCGTAAAGTTATTAGGGTGAGTTTTTGATTCATAATATATAAAGAAGTTGCGTTCTATAATTTATCCAAATTAGAGAATCCAATAAAGAGGTTATCATGGAGCAATTAGAAACCCGGAAAGTTTTTATATATCGCGATGCAGATGGTGCTGTTAACGTAAGAGCTTATATGCAAGAAGAAACAATTTGGCTGACCCAGAAATCTATGGCTGAATTGTTTGATATTGATGCAACAGGTATCGGCAGGCATATCAAAAATATCTACAACTCTGCGGAATTACAAGAAAATACGACTCATGCAAAATTTGCAGGTGTCGTAAATCGTGGTTTTCGTGGCGAAGTAGAGGAACTTTTAGACTTTTATAATTTGGATATAATTATAGCCGTTGGTTTTCGCGTAAATTCGGCAAAGGCACGTGCTTTTAGGAACTGGGCGATTGCGATTTTGCGTGAATATACTACGAAAGGTTTTGCGCTTGATGATAAACGCTTAAAAAACGGTAATCACTTTGATAAAATGCACTTTCGAGAATTACTGGAACGTATTAAGGAAATTCGTACTTCCGAAAGAATGTTGTATCAACAACTAAAAGATATTTACGCCTTATCGGAAGATTATAACCAAAGTAATGCGGCAAGCTTGCTGTTTTTTGCCCGTGTGCAAGATAAGGTACATTTCGCCATAACCGGACAGACAGCCGCTGAAATTGTTTACAAACGTGCAAATTCCGAAAAAGATAATATGGGCTTAACTACTTGGAAAAATGCGCCTAATGGAAGATTTTATAAATCCGAAGTTGTTGTTGCAAAAAATTATTTACAACAACCTGAAATGGAGAGTTTGCGCGATATAGTAAATATGTTTTTGGATTATGCGGAAATACAAGCTAAAAGGCAAGTTCCGATATTTATGCAAGACTGGATTGATGAATTGGATAATTTTTTGCGTTTTATGAAAAAACCGATACTTGCCGCTCCAAAATACAGTAGAGCACAAGCAGTTCGCAAGGCTTACGGAGAATATGAAAAATATAGAGCCAAACAATTAGAATCTGAAAAACAAAATTCTAAACAGGAGCTAATTGAAGATATTAGGGAATTGGAAGAAATTGAAAAATCTTCAAAATAAACGACAGCTTGACTCTTTAGGAGGCTTATAATACATAGAATAAGAACAAACCCAGAAAGACCTCTTATTTTATAACAAAATAATGTGAAACTCTGGATAGACTTTTATAGTAAAAAAATGAACAAAACAGAAAAATCAATATTAAAAGGCATTAAAGAGGCTATCAATACAAAGGAAAAGCCTACGAAAAAGAATATTCACAAGATTAAAGTCTCAGAAAAAAACACTAATACAAAATAAGTTATTGCATATTCAAAAAATGACAGCAGGAAGAAAAATCCTGCTGTTTTTGTTTTAAAAGGTTCAAATAATGGATGATACAAATTATAAAGGGGCTTCTCTTTCAGCTAAAGAGCTGTTGAGTTGGCGGCCAATTCGGCATTCTGCGGATATGGAGTTGGACGGAGAATTATCTACTCTTGTTGCCCGTTCTCGTGATTTAATCAGGAATAACGGCATAGCCAGCGGTGCAATTCAGACACTTGTTGATAATGTTATTGGCAACGGCTTAAAGCTCGTTTCAATTCCAGACCACAGAATTTTGGGATTGGATATTGATTATCTGGAAGAATGGGCAAGAAAAGTTGAAAGTTTATGGAGAATATGGGCTGAAAGTCAGTTTTGCGATGCTGCGCGAAAACTTAATTTCAATTCTCAAACAGCTTTGATTTTTCGTTCTGTTATTGAAAACGGAGAGGCTCTTGCCCTTGTTTTATGGCGAGAAACAAAAGATTATCCGTTTGCGACATGCCTGCAGCTTGTTGAGCCGGACAGGTTGTCAAATCCCGATTTTAAACAAAACAGCGAATTTTTACGAGACGGCATCGAAATTAATCAGTATGGAGAAGCTGAAAATTATTGGATAAGCAAATATTACCCCAACGATTGTTACTACGGTCAGGGTGTCAATACATGGCAGAAAATTGCGGCGCAAACATCTTTTGGTCGGAAATTGATTTTACACGTTCACCACCCGGAACGTGTCGGGCAAAATCGCGGCAAACCGCTTTTTACTTCAATAATGCCGCTTTTTAAAATGCTGGATCACTATGAGCGTTCAGAATTAAAGGCCTCGGTTGTTAATGCAATGATTGCGGCATTTATTGAAACACCGATGGATAGCGAATCAATTGCTGAAATGTTTGGCGATTCTGTTGATGATTATCTGGAAAAACGCAAAGACTGGAGTGTCAAACTTGAGGGCGGCTCAATAATTCCGGTGTTTCCCGGAGATAAAGTGTCTGCTTTTACCCCTAGCCGTCCAAATTCTAGTTATGCCGCTTTTGTTGAAAATGTACTGCGCCATATCGGAACCGGTCTAAATATTCCGCTTGAATTGTTAATGAAAGACTTTTCAAAAACAAATTATTCATCTGCACGGGCGGCTCTGATTGAGGCATGGCGCTTTTTTAACGGACGGCGAAGCTGGATAATCAATTACTGGGCTAAACCAGTTTTTGAACTTTGGCTTGAAGAAAGTGTAAACAAGGGGCTTATTGAAGCCCCTTGTTTTTACGAAAAAAAGGCAGCTTGGTGTCGTTGTAAATGGATTGGCCCGGGACGCGGTTGGGTTGACCCGGTTAAAGAAGCCCAAGCCTCTCAAATTCGTATGAAAGCCGGTTTATCAACTCTAGAAGATGAATGTGCTTCACAAGGCTTAGACTGGGAAGAAGTTTTAATGCAAAGGGTTCGAGAACTCAAACGCATGACAGAACTCGGCCTTAATGCTTCCGATGATGGAAATATGCAACTTATTAACCAAGAGGAAAATACAAATGAGAATATGGAACAAAATAACCAACGAGCCATGGGCTACAACAAGTGATACACTTGAAAATATAATAAATATAGCCAAGCGGCAAAATGCCAACCCGACAGCCATTGCAGCGCAATTGGGGAAGAAGTTGCAAAATACTTATGCTGTGTCAGTGAGAAATAATGTCGCTATTATTCCCATTCACGGCCCGTTATTCCGTTATGCTAATCTTTTCACACTAATCAGCGGTGCTACCTCTTATGAATTACTGGCGCGAGATTTCAATTCTGCTTTAGAAAATGAAGAAATAAAGGCGATATTGTTTGATATTGACAGTCCCGGCGGAGAAGTTAACGGCTGTTCTGAATTGGCGGACATGATTTTCAATGCTCGAGGACGAAAGCCTGTAATTGCTTATGCTTCCGGGAGTTGTTGCAGTGGAGCTTATTGGATTGCCGCCGCTTGCGATGAAATTATCGTAACAGATACCGCGCTGGTTGGCTCTATTGGAGTTGTTGCTGTTTATGAGAAAGAAGACGGGGAAAACAAAATTGAAATTGTATCTTCTCAAAGTCCTCTAAAACGTATTAATCCTGAAACTTCCGAGGGATTAACACAAATACAATCCCGCTTAGATGCATTGGCAGAGGTTTTTATCAATAAAATCGCTATTTACCGCGATGTTTCAACTGAAACTGTGATTAAGGATTTCGGTCAGGGAGATGTTTTTGTTGGAAAAAAGGCGATTTGGCAAGGTCTGGCTAATCGCCAAAGCTCTTTTGAGCGCATTTTAACAGACCTTAACAAAGAAAAGGAAAATAAAAATATGAATGAAAAGGAGATAAGAGAGCAAGAGCGCCAGAGAATGAGAGATGTCTTTGATAGTGCCGAAGCTCAAGGCCGAGAGCCGATAGCAAATAAAATGCTGGTTACAACAGATCTTTCATCATCTCAAATTATTGAGATTTTAAAAGACATGCCCAAACAGCAATCTGCTTCGTCTTTTGAAAAGGTTATGGCTCAGATTCCAAACCCCGAGATTGTGGTCTCCGGTTCGGAATCTGGAGAAAATGTAGAAGTAATGGCTAAGCGCATTGCTTCTTTGGCTAACATTTCTTCAGGAGAATAAAATGTACGCAGATTGCAAAGATGAAGGAACATTAAAGCCGGATAATTTGCTGGCCGGAGATTTTCCCAGAGTGGCGAGATTAGTGGAGGTTACTGCCGGAAATTATGTTCGAGGTACCGTTCTTGGAAAAATCACAGCCAGCGGCAAATATCGTAACGCTGTTTCCACTAACACAGATGGGGCGCAAATTCCTCTTTGTGTTCTGGCAGAGAATGTCAATGCTGAAACAGAGGATAAGCAAGCTGTTGTCTATTTTACAGGCGAATTTAATTCTGAAGCCTTGACTTTTGACAGTAGCTTTACTGTTGACACAATAACCGAAAAGCTCCGTGAAAAGAGCATTTTCATCAAGAAAACCCAAGCATAAGGAAATAAAAATGGATATCTTTTCAACACATATATTGTCAAAAGTGGTGGAGAATCTTCAAACTCCACCATCTTTTTTGCTGGATATGTTCTTTTCGCAAGAACAACGCTCGGAAACTGAAGAAATTTATTTTGACACGCAAGAAAGCAAACCGCGGATTTCTCCGTTTGTTTCTCCCTTAATGCCCGGCAAAGTCGTTGAACACGAGGGATACAGTACAAAATCCTTTAAACCGGCTTATGTTAAGGATAAAAGGCGGTTTACCCCGGATATGCCCTTTAAAAGAATGGCCGGGGAAAAAATTGGCGGTGAAATGACACCGGCTCAACGTCAGGAAAAAGCAATTGCCATTACGCTTAGCAATCAGCTTGATTGTCTGACTCGCCGTGAAGAAGTTATGGCTTCAGAGGTCTTGCGTACCGGAAAAATAACGGTGGAAGGCGATGGTTATCCGGCTGTTACCGTTGATTTCGGACGTGACGCTTCTTTTACAAAAGTTTTAACCGAAGATGCTACTTGGGATAATGCCGGCGTAAATATTTTAGATAATCTGGAAGATTGGGCCGGAGCAATTCAGTCAAAAGCCGGGGTTGTTGCAAAAACTGTCGTTTTAGACCCGTTTGCATGGAAGATTTTTCGGGCTAACCCATTTGTTCAGAAATATTTGGACTATCGGCGCGGAACGACTAACAATCTAAATATCGACCCTATTATTCTCGGCAACGAGAAAGCCAGATTTGTCGGAAATATCGGCGATTTTGAAGTTTGGGTATATAACGACATATATATCGAAAATGATGCGGAAAAGAAAATTCTACCCGAAAATACTGTTTTGCTGGGAAGCCGTAGCGGTGCCGAGGGTGTCCGTTGTTATGGAGCTATTAAAGATGAACAGGCAGGTTTTCAGTCTAACCGCTATTTTCCTAAATCGTGGTTGGAAAATGACCCTGCGGTGCGCTGGATGCTGTTGCAGTCTGCTCCGTTGGTTGTGCCATATCGTCCGAATGCCACAATGTGCGTAACCGTAAAATAGGAGTTTGTAGTATGAAAGTATTAGCCAAAGTAACGCTGGTCGTTAACAAAAAAGAGTACGCTCCTGATACGGAAGTTGAAATTTCTGATGATACAGAGGCAGAATCTCTGATTGAAAGAGGTTTTGCTTTGAAAATCGTTAAAAATGAAAACAAACCAACGTCATCATCAACATCTCCGACAACAAAATCGGATAATTCTCAAAAATCGGATAAAAATGCATCAAAAAATGCAAAAAACGATAAAAACACCAAGAAAAACGATGAAAAAAGAAAAAAGGAGATTGATAACAGTGGTACAACAGTTTCAAAAGGCAGTGGATCACCTGTTTGAGAAGCTTGGAAAAACCGCTCGATATCAAAATCGGGATGTTCTTATTTTCCTCTTACGTCCTGATACAGTTGTCAGTGTGGGCTTTTCACAAGCCCACACGGCGACTAATATGATGAAAATGCGGATTTCTGACGCTCCATTCTTAAAAATTAACGAGATAATATATTTTGAGAATAAGGAATATATTGTCAGTCAGGAACCAATGAAAGATACAAATAATCTAACTTGGAATTTTGAAGTCATATGCAGTTAAGAGCAAGTTTAACAGGAAATTTAGCAGAAATACTGGATAAAGAGCTAAAAAATGCAGAGATTGCCGTAACCCGCGGCATATCAACAGCGACCAGCCAACTCAAAGATACAATGAGGAAGCAGGTGAAATCTGCGCGTTTAGGTTCTCGCTTGGCGTACACTTGGAGAGGAGATGTTTATCCAAAGTCAAAAAACAGCTTAAAAACTGCCGGTGTAGTTTATTCAAAAGCTGATAAAATTATGCAGAGTTTTGAATATGGTTTGGTGGTTAAGGGAAAAGACGGTTTTTGGCTGGCTATTCCAACTCCGGCAATTCCGAAAAAAATCGGCGGAAAGAAAATCACTCCTGCTCTTTATGAAAAGATGAAAAGAATCCGGCTTAGATATGTATATCGCCCGCATGGCACTTCTCTATTAGTGCATGAACAGAAACGCCGGACAGTTATCGCCTTTTGGCTGGTACCACAGGCTAAAATGCCGAAATTGATTAGTTTTGAAACGGAAAGCAGAAAAATGGAAAACAGAGTTCCTAACTTGATTTTATCAAATTGGAGAAACTAACTGTACAATCTTTATTTTTAGGTTAGGAATTTTGTACTTTTTTACAATAGCCGATATTTCGGTAGCTTTTAAGGTTTTGGTGTCGGTTGAAGTATCAACAATAATTTTGACTTCGGATGTATCTATAATAAACCCAACTATAGCCTCTTTATAGCAAGATAGGTTGTTTTTTAATTCTTTAATACGTTCTGTACAATCGTTCATTATGCAATCTCCAAATTGCATATTTCTTTATATCTAAAAAAAGGAAGAGTCAAATTGGAAAACTCAAGTATCACAAACATAATAAACATTTTATATAAAAAATTAGAAAAACTGAAAGGTATTCAAATAAAGAAAAACACCATTATACCGCAAAAAATTCCCCCCGAGGGAATAATTATTCTTCGTTCCGGTAAATGTGAAATAATCGAAACAATACTCTCTCCAATATCTTATGTTCTGGAGCTTCGTCCGGAATTGGAAATTTTAGTGCAAAATATTGATGATGATAAGCGCCATAATCAAATAACCGGAATCGTAAAAAAAATATCAGATTGTCTAAAAGATGATTTTTCTCTAGGTGGAGCCGTAGATTATTTACACACAGAACCCCCGGAATACAGCGATGAAAATATTGATGGTGCTCCGCCAATTCGAGTAGCATCCATTCCGGTCATAATTGAATTTGTTTCAAATAACCCTCTTTTATAATATAAGGAAAAAGATATGAGTAGAGCTTATGGCTGGAATGCCAGCCTGTTAATTGCTGAGGAAATAAAATATGGTACTATGCCAGAAAGTGGTTATACCAAAATTCCGTTTATTTCTTCCTCTTTAGATAGTGAACAAAGCCTTGTTGCTTCTAATGTTCTTGGCTTAGGACGTGATCCTACGACCCCGTTTCAAGATGTAATTAATGTTTCCGGAGACGTGGTTGTTCCTATTGACTTACGAAGTCTTGGAATTTGGCTAAAGGCGGTGTTTGGAACACCAACATCAAAACCAATTATTGATGAAGAAGAAACGCCGACCGGAAATTATGAACATACTTTTGAATCCGGGAAAGTTTCATTGCCAAGCTACTCTTTGGAAATTGGTTTGCCTCAAGTTCCTGAATATATCCGCTTTATGGGAGTAAAAGCAGATAATATTGCCTTTAATTTCCAACGTTCGGGAGAAGCTCAAGCAACTATTTCCCTCTTAGCACAAGGGGAAGAAGCCGGAGGAACAAGCATATTTGAAGATGCCGAGGCCAAAACATATACTAGATTCTCACAATTTCAGGGATTTATTAAGAGTGGTGGTGTTCCATTGGCAAATGTCACCACAGCATCGTTGACCTATTCAAATAATCTGGAAAAAATCGAAACAATCCGCAATGATGGTAAAGTTGAGGCTATTGATGTAGGTGTTGCCAGTCTGTCAGGTAGTATTTCCGTGCGATATGGGGATAACGAACTGATGAACAAAGCCCGCGCAGGTGTTCCTGTGGATTTGGAGTTTGGATATGAACTGTCAGAAACCCAAAAATTGACGATTATTTGCCATGAGGTTTATCTTCCCAAACCCAAACGCTCTATCTCCGGCCCGGGAGGTATTGAGTGTTCCTATGATTTTCAAGGGTCAAAGGAACAAACTCTCGGTAAGATGATGACTGTTATCTTAATTAATAATGAGGAGATTTATTAATGTTAAAGCTAAATATTCCGAAAAAGCCATACTGGTTAAATGTTGGCTACGGTGTTAAAATTAAAGTCAAACCTTGTACTTCCAATGTATTTTATCAAGCTAAGGCATATATGAATGATAAAATATCCCAAGCTGTCAAGCAATATAAAGAGGCAAAAGAAGTCGGAGCTGATGTTTCCGACTTTTTAGATTTAAATAATCCCAAAATCCGCGAGGCTTTTGCTGATGAACATCTGACAATCGGTATGGCGTTGGCTGGTATTTTGGAATGGGACGGCGTTTTGGAAGCAGAAAGCGATAAGATGGCTCCTGTTTGCGAACAGAAAATCGAGGAGCTTTTTTCAAATTTTTGGCTTATTGCCGAGAATTTTCGTAACCAGTATTGTGGCGTTCGTGAAATTTTGGAAGCGGAAAAAAACGGCTTAACGCCCGATGTCAATGGCATTTCGGCAAAGGGCGCGACTACTGCAAAGGGTGTTCAGAAACCCACAAGCTCTGCCCCATTGAAAAATGCAAATACATAGAAACAGCTCCGCAAACAATAGAAGGTTGGCAGGCTTGGGAAGTTTTGAAAAGACTTTCTGAGCCAGATTTGTCTCTGGCTCTAAATCTTGCTCAAAATCTGGGATTAAACTTAGAAATTATGAGTGAGTTGTTAGCGGTATAAGATTATCAACGGAAATATAAAAATGAGTGCAGCTAAAAATTTAAGCATACGTCTGGCGGCGGTGGGCGGGGATAAAGTCCGGCAAGAGTTCAAAACTCTTGGAAACGATGGGCAAAGAGCATTTCGTCAAATAACCAATGTAATTACTCCAGCTAATGATAATCTCTTAAGATTAAGCGAAAACACCAAAGTTTTTAATGGAATCCTCAAACAAGCCTCGTATTTAGCCGGGGCTTTTTTAGGATTTAAGGGTGTAAGCGGTACATTGGGCGCAATTTTTGAAGCCAATAAATCTTTTGAACAGCTTTCCGGTTCATTGAAAACAGTAACAGGATCAGCTGAAGGGGCGCAAGAGGCTTTTGCTCTGATTGAGAAATTTGCAATTGATACGCCTTATCAGCTTAATGAAATTGTGGAAGCATTTATCAGACTTAAAGCCCTTGGGCTGGAACCATCGGAAGCCGCTCTTACGTCTTACGGAAATACGGCCTCGGCTTTTAGTAAAAACATTTTGGATTTTGTCGGAGCTGTGGCTGCGGCAACAGTTGGCGAATTTGAACGTTTGAAAACTTTTGGCATAAAAGCCCGGGTTATTAATGATGAAGTGAGCTTTACTTTTGCCGGTGTAACAACAAAAATTAAGAAAAATGCCGCAGATATTGAAAAATACCTGCGCTCGCTAGGCGATGTCAACTTTGCCGGAGCGATGTCCGAGCAGATGAAAACCATGAACGGCGTTTTATCTAATATTGAGGACGGCGTTGAGAAAATGTATCGTGATATTGGAGCAAACGGATTAAATGAGGCTCTAAAATCTACATTTACACAATTTAATGAACTGGTAGAACGCAGTGGAAGCATGGCTCCCGCTATCGGTCAGACATTAGCAGGTGCTGTTGAAATAGCCTCATCGGCATTTTTTGTTTTGGCTGAAAATGCCGATATTGCACTTGGTCTGATTGCAACCCGATTAGGAGCTTCAGTGATTTCTGCAGGTTGGGCGGCCTTGACTGCCGGGGTTAGCAAACTAAATGGCGGCATAGCTCTTTTAGGGACTTTCTCTAAATCGGCAATAGCCGGCTTAACCATGATGTCGCAGATTTCTAAGACTGCGGCGATACAAATGGCTCTGACGGCCGGAGTTGCAAATACTTTAAAAGCCGCATTAAGCCTAATTGGCGGCCCGGCAGGTCTGGCGATTATTGCCGGTTATTCTTTATATAAACTGGCAGATAGCCATGATGTTGCTAAAAGAGCCGGAAAACAGCACGCCGAAACATTATCTGAACTTAAGCAGGCACTCGAAAATACCGTACAGGAGGTTGAAAATCTTAATGAAGTCAGCAAAAACGAGGCTATTGCCGGTTGGAGCAAAAAATTAAAAGATGCAGAACAAAATATTAAAGACTTGGAAAAAAGTCTGAAAAATACAGGCGGAATGTCATGGTATCAGCGGTTGAAACCTGATTTTTTCAAAGAAGAATGGGAGATTATGGCTGATGATCTGCGTAATGTTTTGGCTGCTTCCAAAATTGATTTGGAGCAATATCAGGAGAGAATTTGGGAATTAGCTAAGGACTATCCTGATTTTACACCTTTGGCCAAATCTATTCAGGAAAATATTTTACTTCTGAAAGCGGCTCGGATAGATGCCGGCAAAGCCCGGAAAGAACTGGATAATCTCAATAATCCTAAGCCTGTTGTTGAACCGGAAACCAAACCGGTTGTCCATACGCAAACAGAAGAAGAATTAACCAAAATACGGGATTTAATTCGTGAACTTCAAGCTCAAAACATTGCCCAACAACGGGTTAATGAAGCAAGAAAGCAGGGAGAACAGGCTCTGCAAAATGCGTTAGCGCAAAATGAGTACGAAAATCAGCTTAAACAGCTAGGCATTACTTTAACCAAAGAGCAAGCTTCTGAAATTAAGTCGTTAGTTACACATAAATTTGAATTGGAAGCTGCAGATAAAAAATATCAGAAAACCCTCAAAGATAATGAGGATGCTGAAAAAAAGTATGCAGACAATCTCAAAGACATTAAAAATCGGCTGTTGGATTTGCAATCTCCCTATCAAAAAGCCATAAACGAGGCTGAGGAATGGAAAACCAAAGCCTTAAAGGGGCTTGACGAAACAAAAGCCGGATATGAGAATTTTCGGGCAGATGTTGAGAAAATCTATGCTGATATGGTGGCAAAAGCCAAACAATCAGCAATTGAGAGTTCCACACAGTGTCAAGACGGATTATATCGCGGATTGCAGGACATTTATCAAGATACCGATGATTTGGCCATGCAAACGGAAAATCTCGTAAAAAACTCTTTTCAGAGCATGGAAGACACGCTGGTTGATTTTGTAACTACCGGAAAGCTGAATATGGCTGATTTTGTTAATTCCGTTATTTCAGATATGATGAGAATGGCTTTGCAGTATGCTGTAATAAAACCGCTCCTTGGGGCTTCAATGGGATTTCTTGGTATTCCAATGGCTCATACTGGCGGAATTATCGGAAAAGACACATTGTCAGGAAAAGCTGTAAATCCGGTTGTTTTTTCTTCTGCTCCAAGATTTCACAGTGGTGGTCTGGTTGGAGATGAAATTCCCATCATAGCCAAACGTGGCGAAGGTGTTTTTACTAAAGGACAAATGGAAGCGTTAGGGGCTGGCGTAAGTCAGACTCCCAGAGTTACCGTAAATGTCTTTAATAATACTGATGGAACAAAAGCAAGAACTGAAATGAGTAAAGATAGCGAGGGGAATCTCTCTTTAAATATCATTGTTGAGCAAATTGAAGCTTCTTTAACCCGTAATATTACTCGGGGAGAAGGCATTGCGCCGGTTTTAGAACAGCGTTACGCCCTCAACCCTGCCTTTGGGAGTTACAGATAATGATAAAATTTCCACAACATTTACCGTTACCAACGATTAACGGTTATTCAATCAAGCCTGATGATGCCATTATCCGCACGGATATGGAATCCGGACCGGCTCGGCAAAGGCGGCGTTTTACACAAACACCGTCTAAAATTGCCGTACGCTGGGTTATGAATCAGGAACAGTTTTCTTTGTTTGAAGCTTGGTATAAGTTTCATGCCAAAGAGGGAGCTGAATGGTTCGATATCCAGCTTTTAGGCGGATTAGGGCTTTTGGAACAAGAAGCCCGATTTATTCAGCAGTTTGAAGCCGGGTTATATAAAGGGCTTCTTTGGGAAATAACTGCGGAACTTGAAATCAGAGACCGTCCCACTTTATCAGAGGGTGCGCTGGATATTCTGTTAGACAGTGATCCTGTGAAATTAGGGCGCACTGTAGAGCGGTTACATTTTCTGGTACATACATTTATCCCTAATAAATTAAACAAATAAAGGAGTTTTCCATGGCAAATATGCAAGAAAGGCTTGAGGCCAGCGTAGCTCAGGCAGAAATTGACGTGTCTAAATTGCACGATATTATCAACGGCAATGATACGGCGACGATAGAAACAGAAAACGGACTGGTTTCCAGCATTGCTAAGCACTTGAAAGATATTCGTTTAGAAATTCTTCAAGGTATGGAAACGACCATTAAAACGGCAGAAAGCAATCTGGATAAACTTCATCAGGTCATTAACGGAGATGAATATACCACGGTTGAAACCGATAACGGCCCGATTTCCAGCCTTGCAAAACATTTAAAACAAATTCGGGAAGAATTAACCCAAGGTGTTGATGAAATTGTCGGAACGGCATTATCCGCTAAAGAGATTATTCTTGAGGCTCAGTCTGATATTACTTCAAAGCATGAAGCAATTAATGAAATTAAGCTTAATATTGATGAAATCGTTACCAATATCACCGCTATTAACGAACGTTTTATTAATGGTATTGATGATTTTGAAACAACGTTAAACGAGGCTATTGCCAGTATTAACAATACCCGTGATAACGGTATAGAGGCTGTTAATACGCAGTTAAACTCTGAAAAAGACAAGCTCATTGCCGAATTGAACAAAGAAACCGACAACGAGGTTAGCCGTGTTCAGAATGAGGGTCAACAGCAGATAAATGCTGCCACAACGCAGGCTGAACGCGCTAAAAACGAGGCAAATGCCGTTAACCATCCTTTGATATCTCGAGCGGAAACTGGTGGAACCATTAATATTGATTGGAATCTTAATCAGGATTACCTTTTCAACCTGACTTCTGCAACCACGTTTAGCTTTTCTAATCTGCCGCAAAATGATGAAAAAGGTCATTTTAGGCAATTGATTATTAATTCTACAGCGGCGGTTAAACCTGTTTTCCCGGATAATTGTATCTTTGCGGAAGATAATGCTCCTGATTTTGTGGCAGGCAAAACCTATCAGCTTATGTTGCAATATATTGCTGGTTTGGGCAAATGTCAGGTCGCTTTTATGGAGTATTAGCCGATGCAAAGACGAGAATATATAAAAAAAATGATGGTGCGACCAAAACCTATTCCTGCTAATACCGTCGTATTTTATAGTGAAACCCCGGGAACATATAATTCAAAAGTTTCCCGGGGTATTTATTTGCTTGAAATTTCCGGCGGTGGTGGAAAAGCAGGAAAGTCTGATAGAGTTACCAATATTTTTAGTGGCGGCGGTGGTGGCGGCGGCGCTGCTTTCAAAGGAAAAATCAGATTTACGGAAAATACCGTTCTCAATATTACAGTCGGCAAAGGCGGCACTGGAGCCGGCCCGGTTATTAATGGTTATGGCAGAGCTGATAGCGATGGTGAATGGGGCGGTGTCAGTAAAATTGAGGGAATTGTTGAATGTAACGGTGGTCGCGGTGGTATGTTTGGAGCTGTTCGTAATAATGTGGCGCCGGGTGGGACATATACATTTCTAAAACCAGAAATAATTGTTGAACAACAAATTGCTGGCAATGGTAATAACGGCGGAAAAGGAGATATGAACTCTCCTGCTTCTGGCGCAAATTCAAAATTAACTGGTGATGGGGGCGGCAAACCTCATGGCGGTCACGGTACTGCTCCGGGTGCAGGCGGTGCCGGAACAACTGTCGCTGTCACTTGGGGCGGTAATGGTGCAAATGGTATTGTACGTTTAACATATTTAGGAAAACCATAATGACAACGACATTAAGCGAAGCCTTGGAAGAAGCCTATGCTTCCAATCCCTCTGACGTGGTTATTTTAGATACATTGGAGTTAATTCATCCGGATTTCAAAGATGAAGACGGTAACCAAACGGCAGTCCGGGCTGTTCGGGATAACGTCAACCTGCGGGCATTTTTAGAAGATAGCGCACCTCTTAACGCAGGGCAAGAGGTTGAGTTTGTGGCTTTGGGGTTTGATTTGGAATTTCCGCCAGTCAATACGACACCGGTTCCCGAAATTACCCTAACTCTGGACAATGTCGGGCGTGAAATCATTAAATATCTTGATATGGCCGCTTCAAGCCAAGATATGATAAAAATGATATATCGCCCGTATCTTTCAACGGACTTAAGCGTTCCGCAGATGATTCCTCCATTAACGTTGGTTCTATCCGATGTACAGGCCAATATCACGAAGATAACAGCCAAAGCCCGTATGATGGATATCGGAAACCGCAGTTTTCCTAACGAAAACTATACGCCCAAACGTTTTGCCGGATTAACCCGATGACACACTGGGCTTTAAAATACATCGGGAAACCGTGGATTTGCGGCAAATACGACTGTTGGGGACTGGTTCAAGATATATATCGATCTGAATTGGGAATTGAATTGTCACCGATTATTACAAATGCCTCTGATTTGCGGCAGGTCTTCTGTGAATTTGCCAAAGCCGCTAATTATAGCGAGTTCAGACAAATTACAGAACTTAAAAACAATGCTGTGGTTGTCTTATCACAAGGAAAATATCCCTCTCACGTTGGAATTTGGCTTGACGTTGACGGTGGCGGTGTTCTGCACAATCAGCGTAATATCGGTGTCATTTTTCAAAAAAAGACAGAATTAAATGCCCTTGGGTGGAAAATTACCGGAATTTGGGAAGTAAGGACAGATTATGCAAATAGTTAAAATACAAAATCCTTTCAACCTCGCTAAAAGCGAGGTTTTTTATTGCTTGGAAACTGAAACGACCATTAACCGCCTTGTTAGGATTTATCAAATAGGCAAAGAAAACAATCCGTTTATCTGCCTCGTAAATGGCAATCCGGTACTGCGTAAAGAATGGGATAGCTTAAAAATCCGGGCAATAGATCATGTCACTTTCGTTAATTTACTGCAGGGCGGTGGTGGCGGCGGCTCAAATCCGTTGCGAGTAGTTGGTATGGTGGCGCTGGTGGTGGCAACAGTCGCGAGTTATGGCGCGGCAAGTGCCGCTTGGGGAGCTGTTTGGGGTGCAACAGTGGCCGCCGGTGTTTCAATCGGTGGCGGAATGTTGATTAATGCCTTAGTTCCGCCGCCCAAACCAACGCTGAACGGCACCAGCTATGCGGTTTCGGCGCAAAGCCCGACATATTCCTTGCAGGCGCAAGGCAATCAAGCCAGACTTGGCAATCCTATTCCCGTTATTTATGGTCGACATCTGGTTTATCCTGATTTTGCCAGCCAACCGTATTATGAATATATTGATAATGAACAATATGTTTATCAGCTTCATTGTATCGGTCAGGGCGAATACGATATTGAAAAAATCATGATTGAAGACACCCCGATATCTTCATTCAAGGAAATAACCTATGAAATATTGCCGCCAAACACCAAAAACACGTTATTTGCCGAGGATGTAATAACCAGTACGGAAGTGTCCGGACAAGAACTTCTGCAGAATGAAATTATCGGGCCGTTTATTTTGAACCAAAGCGAAACGACCGTTAATAAAATCGGCATAGATGTCGCCTTCCAGCGAGGGCTGTATTATGCCAACGATAACGGTTCAATGTCGAATAAAACCGTAAACTGGAAAGTGGAAGCCAGAAAGATTGATGATGAAGACAATCCTCTCGGCGATTGGTTTGTGTTGGGACAGGAGAGTTTTTCTTCAAATTCTCATAACGCCATTTACAAAACCTATAATTATGATGTGGAGAGCGCCCGTTATGAGGTTCGGGCGACACGTCTGGATAAAAAGGACGAAAGTTCTCGTGCCGGACATGAAATCCGTTGGACTTCTGCCAAAGGCTTTGTCGTTGCGGAGCATAATTACGGCAATGTAACAATGATAGCCTTAAAAATGCGGGCAACCAACAATCTTTCTCAGCGGTCTTCCAGACTGTTAAACTGTATTGTTACCCGTAAACTTCCGGTGTGGTCTTCCGAAAACGGCTGGTCTGCTGCCATTCCCACAAGTTCTATTGCGTGGGCGCTGGCAGATGTCTTAAAGGCAGAATATGGGGCAAAACTTGATGACAGCCGTATAGACTTAGACACATTATTATATTTAGACGGTATCTGGCAGAGCCGCGGCGATACCTTTAATGCTGTTTTTGACAGTAAATTAACGGTTTTTGAGGCTTTGAGCCGAATTGCCAAATGCGGCCGCGCGGTTGCTTTTTTGCAGGGCGGCATAGTCCGCTTCGTTCGAGATGAGCCTAAGATTATCCCGGTTGCGTTGTTTTCTCCGCGAAACATTGTCAAAAATTCTCTTTCCATACAATATATTATGCCGTCAGAAGACACGGCAGACAGTGTTACGATTGAGTATTTTTCCAATAAAACATGGAAAACAACGGAAATTACCGGAATTTTACCGGAAAGCACTTCTGAAAATACGGCAACGGTTGAACTCTTTGGCTGTACGGATAAAGACCAGGCATTGCGTGAAGCTCTTTATATGGCGGCGGCCAATCGGTACCGCCGTAGAATTGTGAGCTTTATGACTGAGCTTGACGGTCTGATTCCGACTTACGGGGATCTGGTTGCCATAACCCATGATATGCCAAGATGGGGACAAGGCGGCGAAGTTGTCAGCCGTGACGGCGATAAGCTGAATTTATCCGAGCCGGTTGCTTTTGATAATGAAGCTGTCCATTATATAGCGCTTCGTAAAGCCAATGGGCAATTATTGGGGCCTTATCCCGTGGTTGCCGGAGATTTGGAAAACGAAGTCGTTTTGCAAGAAAATCCTGATTTTGAGATTTATACCGGGACATCTCGGGAGCGAACACATTTTGCTTTCGGCCCGGCTGATAAATGGGCAATCAGAGCCAGAATAGTCGGCATTAAGCCGCGAACAGATACGGTTGAGATTACGGCGGTTATTGAAGATGACCGAGTTCACATAAATTAAGGAGAGAACAATGGATTGGTTGGAATTTTTACAAATTATCTGCGTTCCGGCTTTTGTCTGGCTTGTCCATAAGGTAGGCAATGTTCATAAGGAACTGAACGATTTTAAGGTTCAGGTTGCGCGGGAATATGCCACACAGCTGCATATTAACCGGCTGGAACTGAAAATTGATGAATTGCGGCAACTTATTTGGGAGATACATAATGAATCAAAAACGACCAAGGGGAATTAGAAACCACAACCCCGGAAATATCCGCCATGGAGCAAATTGGTTAGGCTTAAATCCAGACGGGCGGAAGATAGATTCCGCCTTTTGTGTTTTTACGGCTCCGATTTATGGGATCCGAGCTTTAGCAAAAGTTTTAACCAACTACAAAAAGATTCATGGCTTAAATACCGTACGGACTATTATCAGCCGTTATGCTCCACCGAATGAGAATCAGACCATGGCTTACATTCAGTCGGTTGCCAAACAGCTCGGTGTTTATCCCGATACCGTGATAGATATTGAGGAACGCGGTGTATTGACGGTATTTATCAAAGCAGTCATTCGTATGGAAAACGGCATTCAGCCTTATTCTGACGAGGTCATTCAGCAAGGGATTGAGCTATGCCAAAACTAAATAAAAGGTCATGGATTCCGCTGATTGGCTGGATTTTATGTTACGGTTTCCTCAATAATTGCGTGATTGCGCCATATTTTGATGTGGAGCTGGTGGATTGGGAGCAACTGCTGACAAGCCTTGCAATTATGCTCGGTATCGGCGGCGTTCGTGATATCGGAATTAAAAGGAAAAACAACAATGACAACAATTCTAAAGAAGTTTAGAGCGGTGGTATTTGGTGCCATCGCTTTATTTTTATACCTCTTTGGCTATCGCCAAGCTAAGGAAACAGCAGAAAATCAGCAAATGAAAGGAGAACTCAATGCACTTAAAATTGCTAAAAATGCTCGTTCTAATCTGTCTGTTGAGCGGATTAACCGCTTGCACAACAAATATAAGCGGTGATTTTTGTTTGCTTTATGAACCGGTGTATGCTGATTATGAAAGAGATACCCCGGAAACAATCAAGCAAATTGATAGAAATAATATTGTTTATGATGAATTATGTCTGTTTAAGCCCCCTACTCCCGAGTAGGGGGCTTTTCTTGTTTTTAGCCTTATTTTAATAAATTTATTAGTTGCTTTGCAGAAAACCCCGAATTTACTCATGGCTAGATATCAAGGTGTTGGAACAACACCGCTCCACGCCAACGAGCGTGGTCAAACCGTTAGGTTTGTAGCTACTATCGCCCCTCCCTTTTTAATTTAGGCTATTTTGGAAAAAATTAACCAGTTTAATGACCGCTTGATTAACAAATTCCGGTTTATCATATAAGTCTATATGTGTTGCACCGCAGATTTTGTAAATTTCTTTGGGTTCTTGGGCTTTTTCATAAGCAGTTTCACTAAAATAGATTGTATCAGCCTTATCTCCAACAATCAGTAAAAGTGGTCGCGGCGAAATTGTGTCAATATAGGCAAAAGCATCCCATGCAGCTAATCTGTCATTACTTGTAAAGATATATTTATTAACAGAAGTCGGAAATTGGCAACGCGGGGTTCTGTAATACTCATAAGCTTCTTTTAGAATTGTTGCCGTATCTTCTTCAAATTCTTCAGGAGAGTTGGGTACATATTGAACATATTTAATACCTTCTCCGTTTGCTTCTTTGGTACGTTGAGCGGCAACCTCGTCTAACAGTTTTTGCATGAAATTCGGGATATGTGTTCCGGGAAAACCGTTTCTGGCAGAATCTCCTGCATTCCAAGTACTGATACCAGCTACAGCTTTAATTCTCTTTTCACTTTGGGCAGCACTGATTGTATAACCGGCTCCGGCACAAATACCTAAAGCCCCGATTTTGGCATTGTCTACGTAAGATAGAGTTGTCAGATAATCCACGGCAGAGCGAATATCCTCCAAATGAGCAAACGGGTCTTCCAAATATCTCGGTTGGCCATCGCTTTCACCTTGATATGAGGCATCATATGCAAGGGTAATGTATCCATTTTGAGCTAAATTCCAAGCATATAAAGAAGAACATTGTTCTTTAACACCGCCCCCCGGATGAGTAATAATGATTGCCGGATACTTTCTATTTTTATTAAAATCATTCGGAAAGAATAAAAGGCCTGCAATTTTTAATTCAGATTTATTAAAAAAAACTTTTTTTCCCTCTGTATAGTGTGTGTCGTATAGCATATTTTTTTCCTTTAATCTAATATAATTTTACATCTATCTTTGGTTTTACAGGTTTCATCAAAGATAATATTTTTAATGTGTTTTGCTTTAATTATGCCTTGCCGTGGATTTTTTATACTGTCAATTCCACCGCGGATTTGTACATTTACATCGCTTTTCTCAAAAGACAAATCACAGTTTTCCATTTCGCAGTTTTCTAAAATCAATTCTTTGGCATAGCAAAGAGGTTGAGTGCCGATAATTTTGCAGTTTATCAAATGCAAATTTTTTGAATACCACCCTAGATATTCTCCTTTAATAATACTGTTTTCCACGCGAACGTTCTGACTGTGCCAGAAAGCATCCTTTGTATCTAAATAAGAATTTCTGATGACAACATCTTTTACATACTGAAAGGAGTATTTGGCTCGCATTTGCAAATTAAAAATATCAATTTTCCTGCTTTTCATAAATGGGTATTCAGATTTCAGTACACAATTATCAATTTTCAAATTATTACAAAACCACCCAAATTCACAAGAATCGATATTATTTCTGCTTAAAATAACATTTTGGCATTCTCTCAAGGCTTTAATTCCATTTAACTCGCTGTTATGAATCTCGATAAAACGGTCATACCACAAAGCCGCTCGGCAATTTTTAGTCATTTTGCACTTGGTTAATATTCCTTTTTCCAAATGCCAAACAGGATAGCGCAAATCAAAAAAACAGTTTCTAACAGAAATATTACGGCATTCTTTTAAGGCAGATTCTCCGTCGGCAACACCTGCAAAAGAACAATTAAGCACTTCGGCATTTTTTATACCATACAAAGCCCGTTCCTCATCTAAAGTCAAATTTTTGAACTCTTGCATTTTTCCTCCTCTGATTAAGCGATATTCTTTCCTAATTCATACGCCTGTTGCGGATAATTAGTATTATTAACCGCGCCTACCGGCCATACACCAGAGGCAATAATTTGTCCGGCATCCTGCCAACCCAGATAATTAAGCAAAATCTCATAATGTTTTTTGATTGGTTCGGCTTCCGTTGGAGAGGTGTTGGCATAGGTCATCAAAAGGACAGCTTTTTTCGGATGATGAATTTTGCCGTTAATGGCATAAAAACGGTCAATAACGGTCTTTAACTGTGCCGAAATGCCAAAATAATACATCGGCGTAGCAAAAACAACGACATCAGAATCTATGATATGCTGGCGAACAAACTCAAAATCGTCTTTAAAAACACAAGAGCCGTCCATACCACAAGCATTGCAGCCAATACACGGATGAACATTCTTAAACGCTGCGTCAAATCTTTCAACCTGATGTCCGACTTCTTTGGCTCCTTGGACAAAATTATCTGCCAATGTGTTTGAATTTCCATTTTTTCTAGGACTTCCTGTTAAAACCAAAATCTTCATTTTCTTGCCTTTCATCTCTTCTGCATCTGAGGATTTTGGCAAAACTGCCAGTGTTGCCGTTGCCAAAGTTGTTTTTATAAAATCACGTCTGTTCATTTTACCACCATCTTTTCGTTTTTGTTTGATTGATGATAAATTTTTCCCCCATCATCGGCGTTAATACTTCTATCTCTTTATCCTTTGCCGCCTCTAAAAGCATATCTATCGATTCATGCCATGGATGCAAAGCAAGGTCAAACACGGCCCAATGTAACGGCAAAATTTGTTTAACATTCAAATCTTGAGCGGCTTTAACCGCTTCTTCAGGAAATAAATGAATATTCGGCCATCCCGGATTCCAAGCGTCAATTTCAAGAGCCGCTAAATCAAACGCTCCGTGTTTTTCTCTGATTCTGCTGAAATGTTCGCCGTATCCGGTATCTCCGCCCCAGTAGATGTTTTTTCCGGCTGTTTTGATAACATAAGAATTCCAAAGCGTTTCGTTGCTGGCCAATTTGGCGCGTCCGGAATAATGAAGCGCTGTTTCGGCGGTAATGCTTAAACCGTCTTTCTCAAAAATATCGCTCCATCCTAGTTCTGTAATATTTTCATTTTTAACGCCCCAACCGCGCAAAGCGGCGCCCACGCCTAATGGAACAATAAAATGAGAATCTTTTAAGGCTTGAATACTTTTTCTTTCCAGATGGTCGTAATGGTTATGAGTGATGACAACATAGTCAATTTTAGGAAATTTCTCATAATCTATCGGCGCCGGATTATAGCGAGGAACGGCAAAAGGAATTGGCGCAGCATTACCTAACACCGGATCAAAGACTAGGCGATTTTTGTTAAGCTCCATAATCACAGTGGAATGCCCCAGCCAATAAAAAGTAAAATCTTCAGGTATTTCGGCAAAACTTTCTTTATTTAATTTGATTTGTGGCAGAGATTTTTGAGGTGCAAATCTGGATTGGAAAACCATTCTGAAAAATCCGGCCGGCCCATTGCGTACTTTGTCCGGATAAAGGCGCATTTCTTCAGCACTCTGAAATTTTCCCTCTTTGAAATAGGGAAGTTTTTCAAATGCTTTTAATTCTTCTTCGGAGGGAGATCTGCCTATTTCACGCCAAGCGTAAACCCCTAATGAAACAGCCAAAACAACAATAAAGCCTACCATAAATAACATTATTTTTAATATGTTTTCCATAATTTTACCTCAAAATGGTCAAGGGAATCTTAAGTTTTAAGGTTCCCTTGGCGTTAATTTATTTTCCGACCTGAGCCTGCTGGTCTGCCGGGTAGCGGCTGCCCATAATCTCAATTTTGGATAACTCATTTTCAAGAGATTTCCAATCCTTCGAAGAAATTTTAACATCGGCGGCACGAATGTTTTCTTCCAAATGGGCGAGCTTGGTTGTTCCGGGTATCGGCACAATCCAATCAGCCTTATTCATCAGCCAAGCCAGAGCAATCTGAGCCGGTGTCAACCCGCGTGTACGGCCGAATTGATTTAATACTTCAATTATTTGCATATTATGCCGCATGGCTTCCGGCGTAAATCTCGGGAAAGTCGCGCGATTGTCATTTTTAGCATCAAATTTGGTATATTCGTTCAGCATTCCGCTCAAAAAACCGCGGTTAAGCGGGCTGTACGGCACCAGGCCTATACCCAGTTCTTTTAATGTCGGCAAAATGTTTTCTTCCGGTTCTCGCCACATCAGGTGGTATTCGCTTTGCAACGCCGTCAGCGGCAAAACTTTATGTGCTTTGCGTATTGTATCGGCGGAAACTTCACACATTCCCCAGTGTTTGACTTTTCCTTCTTTGATTAAATCTTTAACCGTTTCAGCCACTTCTTCAATCGGCGTATTCGGGTCAAAACGATGCTGATAAAGCATATCAATATAATCGCGTTTAAGGCGTTTTAAAGACTGTTCAACCATTTCGCGAATTCGCTTGGGCGAAGAATTCAACCCTGTTACCTTATTGCCGTCATAGTTAAAACCGAACTTGGTGGTAATCTGCACTTTATCGCCATAGCCCTTTAATCCCTCGCCGACCAGTTCTTCATTGATAAACGGGCCGTATGTTTCGGCCGTGTCAAACAGCGTAATGCCATGGTCTACAGCTTGGTGTAACAAATAAATGGCTTGCTTTTTATCAAGCACGATACTGCGATGGTAGTTCAATCCCATACAGCCAAAGCCAAGCGCCGAAGTCTGCATTGCGGCACTCCCTTTACCGAGCGTTCTTTTTTCTGTCAGCATCGCTTCGTCCATCCCTCCTTTATTGCTTACAACCGCATGAGCTTTTTTCGCCAAAGGCGGCATGACTGCAATTGCCGTCATAAGTGCTGCAGTTTTCAAAAAACTGCGTCTTCCCATTTCTAAATCTGTCATTTTATAACTCCTTTTCACTATTTTACAGTAAATCCACCATCAACCATTAAGGCACTGCCCTGAACAAAACTTGCTCCCGGACTGCACAGCCACATCACGGCATGGGCGATTTCTTCAGGTTTCCCCAAACGCCCTTGAGGAATCATCTTTTTAAATTCTTCTTCCATTGCAGGATTACGTTTAATAATATCTGCTGCCATCGGCGTTAAAATACACCCCGGACAAACAGCATTAATACGAATTCCTTTGTCTGCATAATCGATAGCTGCCGTTCTGGTCAGCCCAATAACAGCATGTTTGCAAGCAATGTAAGCAGCTTGTCCCGGAAAGCCGGTTACGCCGCCTTGTGAAGAAGTATTGACAATACAACCGCCGCCTTGTTTCAACATTTGCGGAATCTCATGTTTCATGCAGTTCCATACGCCTTTGAGGTCAACCGCTACCGTATTGTCAAATTCGTTATCGGTAATTTCGGCCATCGGACGCTGCGGAGTTTGAATACCTGCATTGTTAAAAGCGGCGTCAAGCTTACCGTGACGGTTTAAAATCCACTCCATCATATTTTGAACGTCTTGTTCATTTGAAACATCACATTTTACCGCTTCGGCATTATATCCAAGTGCCGTTAATTCTGCAGCTTGTTTTTCAGGAGAATTAATATCAGATAAAATAGTAACAGCTCCAGCTTTGGCAAATTCCTGAGCTGTTGCCAGCCCAATACCCTGTGCTGCGCCAGTAATTAAAACAACTTTATTCTTTAATCCATAATCCATTTTTCTTCCTTTCATATTGGGATTACAAAGTCATTAGTTTGTTCGGATTATTCCGAACTAATAAATCAATATCCGTTTGAGAAATGTTTGCTTGTTTTAAGGCTTGAATACATTGTCGCATTCCGTCCAAAGGATGAGGCATTCCGGGTTGTCCTAAATCAGTTGTAATAAAACTTTGGCGAGGATTAATTTTGGCAAAATCTGTAAACTCTTTATTACTCATTTTGGTAAAATCAGGCAATCCGGTACCTTTCCCCCATAAATTAGTAATATAGCTGTATTCAATAAAAGCTCCGAAATCTATAGCCTTTTTAATTTGGTCATGTGTCATTTTCCAAATGCTTGAGTTGGCATGGGTAACAACAAATTTTTTAACCCCGATTTCTTGAGCCTTTTTTGCCAGAATAAGGCTTTCTTCCGGAGAACTGTGTCCAGTTGCAAAAATAATATTTGCTTCCGCACAAATTTCCATGACCTTAACAACTTCGGGAAGGACATTCTGTGAAGAATCCACTACAAAGATGCCGTTTCCGGGTAATTTATAGGTTTTTATCTGATAAGCGGCAGATTGAGTGGGCATCCAAATGCAGCGACACAAATTTCCGGTTGTTTTAATGGCTGACAAAGCAGCATTGACATTTACCTTTTCCCCGACAACAGAGTTCATGCAAAGGCTTCCAAACACTTCAAAATCAGGGACACACTCTCTTATCAGCCACGCTCTGTCGTGGCAGCTGAATTCATTGGATTTGAACATTATTGAACGGTAACCGGTTTGTTTGGCAGCTTTTGCAAAAGATAATTCGTCAATCAGACGTTCTTTTGTATCTGGTGCAGCGTGAATATGAATGTCGCTAACCCCGTCTAACAACCCATCATAAGTAAATTTCTCTGATACTGGTGAGGCTGAGGCATTTAAGACAGAAGAAGGAAGCATTGCCAATCCGCCGGCCGCAAGAGCCGATTTAACAAATTCCCGTCTGGTTAATGATATTCTACCTTTATTTGCAGTCATAACGTATTCCTGAATATCCAATTAAATCTTTATATGGATAGAATACGGAACTACCTGCAGAATGTCTAATATCGTTTTTTTATAAAACTATAAATATTACTTATAGTGATGGGTTTTCGGAACCAAGCAGCATAAGCATATTTTCTTGCTGCCAAGCGGTTATCGCAGCAAGACGTTTTTTATTTGTCCGATAATAGGAAATCCAGTAGGTTGCGGAAATCCCTTCGTCTTCGAGCGGAATGATGACCCGTTCGCCGTCGTTGCGGTAAAGTTGAACTAAGCGGGTGGTGAAAGTTAAAACTTTTTTATGCTCCAGCATTTGCCTAAAAACAAAGTAGTCGGTGTAAACGGTAACATTAGATAATGCTTCCAACCAATCAATAAATTGTTTTACTTCTCGTTCAAAGGCACCATAAATACGGAGAACGACAATTTCACGATTTATGTGATTATGAAGACATATACTTGTTTGTCTGGCAAGAGGATCATTCTTTGGAACAGAAAGCATTAGCGCTTCTTTGGCAAAAGGCACACTGATAATGTCTTGATGTTCAAGCTTTTTTAAAGTAATTACCGCATCATATTTTCTGGATAATAAATCGTTTAAAGCATTGGTATCATCGGCAAGAATTTCGGCAGATACATTTATGTCAGGATATGCTTTTTGCAACAGAGGGACGGAAAGACGCATCGGCCCGGGGTCACAGTAACCGAGCGATAAAATATTGTTTTCTTTAGCGTATTGGCGAAAGGCGTTTTTCATCTCCTCGACTTGTCCTAAAATGGCGCAAGCATAAGTAAACGCCATCTCTCCGGCTTTGTTTAGGGTGATTTTATTTTTTTTGCGCTCAAAAAGCTGAACACCGAGTTCTTCCTCCAGTTTTTTTAGTCCCGAGCTTAACGCCGGCTGGGAGATATGCAGCCGTTCCGCCGCTTCGGTCATTGTTTTGCATTCTGCAATCGTCTTAAATTGTAATAACTGGGTCAGCTCCATATTGCCTCACTATAAGTTATATTTATAGCTTTATAAAAAAACGATATTAGACTTTTCTCTCATAGTCAACCATAATCATATTAGTTTAAAATAAATTTTAAGGGGCTGAAAATGAAATTTATAAAAACTGTTTTAATATTAAATTTGTTTTTATTTTCTAACTCCATTCAGGCAAAGGAAAGTGATATGTCGAGAGCCGAACGAGCGTCAAAAGTATATCAGGAACTTTTTCAATCTGAACGGACATCAAGCCCGACAGACCCTGAATTCATGGAAATATTGCAGAGGAATATATTCGGCGATGTTTTTGATATGGGAAATCTGAACAATAAAGAACGGGAGCTGATTACGGTTGCCGCTTTGACTACGTTACAAACATTGCCTCAACTCAAAGCTCATATTAACGCGGCCTTGAATGTCGGCAATACACCGCTTGAAATCAGAGAAACAATATATAGTTGCGCTCCTTATATCGGTTTCCCCCGCACGTTAAATGCCATCAGCGTTTTTAATGAGGTTATGAGCGAACGAAAAATAAAACTGCCATTGGAAAATGTCGCAACAACAACGGATGCAACCAGACATGAAAAAGGCCTTGCTATTCAGACAAAGCTTTATGGTAATGAGGTTAAAAACGCCATGTCTTCTTTGCCCGGAATATATAAGGACGCAGTACCTGATACTCTGACAGATTTTTGTTTTGGTGATTTTTATACCCGAAATGGTCTAACGATTAAGCAGCGCGAATTGCTGGCGTTGGTCGTTTTGACCGCATTGGGAGCCGATAAGCAGCTCAGCATTCATGTTATCGGTGCGCTTAAAGCCGGCAACGATAAAGAAACTCTTCTTGCCGCCATGCTTCAGGCGGCACCGTATATAGGCTTACCCAATGCCATGACAACAATCAACTTGATTAAAAGTGCTGACTTCAAAGATTATAAGCCTATTTATGAATAACAGATGAACAAACTAAGGAGACGACCTATGAACAAGAATTTTGCATTATTTACCGGTATCTTAATGCTTTCGGCTTGTGCAGGAACAAGTGCAGACTATAAGCCAACTTTTGCCAAAGGAGAGCCGAACCCATACAGCCAGTATTTTACAGGAAAATCATATTTAGCCAGCTTAAGCGACTATGACAAAACCTTAAAAATGCCGGCGGCGAACGTTACTTTTGAACCATGCACTCGTACCAATTGGCATTATCATACTGGTGGACAGGTTTTGCTGGTTACAAATGGTGAAGGACGGCATCAGATTCGCGGCAAAGAAATTGAAATCTTAAAGCCCGGCGATGTTGTAAAAGTGGAACCGAATGTTGAACATTGGCACGGTGCAGCACCAGATTCTTGGTTCAGCCACATTGCCTTAACGCCCAATCCGGACAACAATAAGCCTGTTTGGCTCAAACCGGTTACGGATGAAGAATATAAATAAGAGAGGCTGGAATGAAAAAGATTTTTTTAGGAGTGATGGGAATGTGCGTGATGCTTTTTGCCGGACAAACCAAAGCAGCAGGGCATATCGGTACGCTTTCCGATAATATTGTCTGTAAAGAAGTAAAATATAAAAATCGTTATGATATGGAAATCGCCGGTGAACTTTACACCGCCAAAAATATGGATTTAAGCAAGCCTCATCCGGCAATTATTGTCGGGGCTCCGTATGGAGGGGTTAAGGAACAGGCACCGAGCATTTATGCTAATGATTTGGCTGAGCGTGGCTTTGTGGTGCTGACTTTCGACCAATCCTTTATCGGAGATTCCGAAGGAACTCCCCGTCATGTTTCTTCGCCCGATATTTTCGAAGAAAATTTTAGTGCCGCAGTTGATTATCTTGGTCTGCAAAAATTTGTTGACCGTGAAAAAATAGGTATTATCGGCATTTGCGGTTCAGGAGGATTTGCTTTGTCTGCCGCTCAGGTTGATACACGTATTAAAGCTGTAGCGACAGCCAGTATGTACGATATGAGTGCAGCGGTTCGTGAGGGAATGGATAAACAAGCCCTGTTTGCCGCTAAGGACAAGCTTTCCCGCCAGAGATGGATTGACGCTCAAAACGGCAAACCGGAATATATTCCGATGTTTCCGGACAAACCGTTGGAAATTATTCCTGAAATGGATAAAATTTCCGATGAATGGTTTAGATTTTATGCCACCAAACGCGGATTTCACCCAGAAGCACGCGGCGGAGCAACAACAACCAGCACGCTTGCTTTAATGAATTTCAAGCTTTTGGATTATGTTGATGAGATTTCTCCGCGGCCGATTTTGTTAATTGTCGGCGACCGTGCTCATTCCAAATATTTTAGCGAAAACGTTTATGCCAAAGCCAAAGAGCCAAAGGAACTTTTTGTTGTCAAAGATGCGGAGCACATTGACCTTTATGATCGCGTTGACCGTATCCCGTTTGATAAACTGGCAGATTTTTTCAATGCAAATTTGAAATAAACGGAGCAAAATAATGAATAGACCATATATTGTTTGTAATATGATGACTGCGCTGGACGGCAAAATTACCGGCCCGTATATGGAAACGCCCGAAGCAGAAGTCCTTTACGATGAATATAACAGAATCCGTGCTGAATATCCCCATCAGGCTTGGATGTGCGGCCGGGTGACAATGGATGATAATTTTACATTTTATCAAAAACCCGAGATAAATCAAAATCATCCGACTTATCCTCGAACAGATTTTGTAGCAGCTGCTCAAGAAAAAATATATGTCGTTGCGGCAGATCCTTCCGGTAGATTGGCTTGGAAGCAGAATTATCTTGATTATTTGGACAGGCCTCGCTCCCATATTATTGAAGTTTTGACAGACAAGGTCAGCGATGACTATATTGCATATTTGAGAGAACACAATATTTCTTATATATTTGCCGGAAAAGATAGACTTGATTGTACTTTGGCCGTTGAGAAACTATACAAATTATTTGGAATCGAGTTGTTATTACTTGAGGGAGGTGGTTTTCTAAATTGGTCTTTTCAGCAGGAAGATTTAATTGATGAACTGAGCCTGATTATCGCTCCTTTGGCCGATGGTTCCCAAAATACGGTTACATTATTTGAAAAGGCAGATTATTTGCCGCCTAAAGCTGTTGCTAAATTCAATTTACAGGAAGTTCAAAGAATTAAAGGTAATGGCGTTTGGCTTAAATATTTAATAAAAAGATAAAATTTTATAAAGGAGAAATAAAATGTCATTAGGTTTAACAGAAATAGCTCTGATTTTGATTGTTGTTTTGATTTTGTTCGGCGGCAAGCGCATTCCCGAGTTGGCAAAAGCTCTTGGCAAGGCTCAATATGAATACAAAAAAGCAAAAGAACTGCTGCAAAATGAAGCACAGGATTTAAAAGACAGCGTTGAAAAAGCCGCGGCGGAAGAAGAAAAATCCGAGAAAAAATAATGGAACAAGACGAAAGCCTGATTTCTCATCTTGAAGCCCTGCGCGGCACGCTGATAAAGTGTTTTGTTGCGCTGGGGCTGGGATTGGTGCCGCTGTTTTTGGCAGCACCCTATGTTATGCATGAATTAATCAGGCTTATATTGGCAGATCACAAAATTGCCCTCAATTATTTTTCGCCGATGGAAGTTTTTATTTTGCAGATAAAAATTGCGGTTGTACTAGATTTGTTGGTCTGTTTTCCTTATATTGCGCGGCAAATCTGGTACTTTGTCGCGCCAGCACTGTATGACAACGAGCGCAAATTCATCAAGTCGCTGATTTTAAGCTCCAGCATACTGTTTGTTGCAGGCGTTTTGTTTTGTTTATTTTTTATTTTGCCGCTGATTATCAACTTTGGTATCAGCTTCAGCAGTCAAGATATTCAGGCGGTGTTCGGTGTTTCTAACATTATTTCGTTAGCCCTGTGGCTTGGCGTGGTGTTTGGCTTAATGTTCCAATTTCCGCTGATAACTTATGCACTCATCCGTTCTGGCTTTGCCTCATACAAAGGCGTTAAAAACAAGCGTCCATATATTTTTACCGGCATTTTAATTATTGCGGCGCTTTTAACACCACCTGACATTATCAGCCAGTTAATGTTAACTATTCCGACTTATCTTTTATTTGAAGCCGGACTTTATTGCGCGAAGAAAATATCCTAATTTGAAAATTTATGAATATGAATAAGTTGCATATAATCACAGTTTACTATTCTTATAGTGATAACACAAGAGAAGTAGCAGAAATAATACAAAATAAGGTAGGCAGTGCGATTTTTGAAATTGTTCTAGCAGTTTCTTACCCTGCCAAATATAGTGAAATTGTCATGCAATCAAAAAAGAGATAAGTATGAAATAATTACCAGAACTAAAAACAACTACACCTTATATCGAAAAATATAATATCATTTTCCTTGGTTTTCCTAATTGGTGCGGTACCATTCCGCCGATTATATGTTCTTTTTTAACAAAACATAATTTGACAGGAAAAACGATTATCCCATTTATTACACACGGCGGTGGTGGCGAACAAATGACAGTTCGGAATTTAAAAGAATTTTGCCTTGATTGTGAAATTAGAAATAATGCATGGATAGAATATGGTAATCGGACAATGGGAATTTGCGGTTTGTTAAAAGACAATAACCTCATTTGAATAATATTAAATTTATCTAATACTAGAAATCGGATTATATTCCGATTTTTTTCATGCAATAAAACGCCACCTAAAATACGCCCTAATATATTGAAAAGCAATAATATTTTTGCAAAAAGTACTTGCGCCCGGTCGTGGATATGTCAGTATAGAAGTATAAGGTAATTAATTGAATGAAAGGAAAATATTATGAATATCAATGAATTTTATAAAACTTATGAAGAACCGGAGTTTATTGATGAAAGGCTTGAAAATGTTGTAAGCTCCATAGTAATAGCGAGAGGAAAAGGCTTTTATGAAGATATGAGAAAACAGTTGGATGAGCTGAAAAATTATTTTTTCAAAACTCTTAATGATGTTGTAATGACACCGGAGTTGGAAGCCACTTTCCCTATTTGGGTTTTTGATAATGTAGAAAAAGTTACCGATTATAATGAATATAATACTCGGTTGGTTCATGATAGAAATTTAGATAGCATTGTTGAAGATGATAATATAAAGCTCCATTGGAGAATAAGCTATTATGATAAAGACAAAAATATATGGAGCGGCACAAAACCGCGTGATATAGCTTATAGAATTCTTGAAATCATTTTTGAATATTAATATGGAAACCGAAAGTATTTTGCTTTCGGTTTTTTTTACGCCATGATTTTTCATTTCAGAAATAAAATGTTACCTTAAAATAAGTCTAATTGATTGGAAAACAATAATATTTTTCTAAAAAGTACTTGCGTTCCACCGTGGATATGTCAGTATAGAATATGTAAAGATAATTTAATAAAAACAAGGAGTTAGCAATGAAAAATAATGTAGCAGAAAATTATGATGATAGCTATTTTTCCCCTAATTGTGAAAAAATAGCTGAGTTAAATGACAATCTCAGAAAGACTTTTAGCGGTGGGTATGTAATGACCAGCAATGGCATTGTAGCCCTCGGCCCCAAAAGAAAATGGGAAATTATTAAAAAAGTAAAAGAATTTAACGATTTTGATTTCAAGAATGACCCACATAGAGAGCATGACTTCGGCGCTTTTACCGATGGCAATGAACATATTTTTTGGAAGATTGATTATTATGATAAAAACCTTGAGTTTGCTTCGGAAGACCCGAGCAATCCAGAGGTAACAAACAGAGTTTTGACAATTTATTTAGCAGAAGAACACTAAGGAGAACAAAAATGACTTTTGATGTAAAAAAATATCCGGGTTATACCGAAATGTTATTTAAGCACAGAAAATCGACATTAACCAGAAAAAAGGCGCTGGCAACATTTTTAACCAGTGATGAAAAAGAGGTTCAATTATATGATTTTTATAATAAATACTATTTCTTTATGAAGTTTGACGGTTTTGACCCGATGGTTAATATTTATGATGATTTGTTGTTCCGAGCTGGACAGTTAGACAGCGTAAAAGAACATTATGAAAAAGAGTTCGGCAATATTAGCCTCAATGAAATTGAAGATGAAATTGCTAAAATTGTTGCAAATCCGCAGAATGAAAACATAAATCCTGAATATCTTAAATTTTGCAATGATTATGTTAATCGTAAAGGAATAGACATTCCTGATGATACAGAAGTTAAGACAGAATGTCATTTGTTAGGATATGGCGAAGATGGGCATATAACATATAGACCGGTGGAAATGGAAAACGAGACCGAAATCAGAGAGGAGCAGAACGAAATCGCTCCTCTTTCTTTTAATGATAATGCGGTGGATGTCGTTGAAGAAGATGAATGGGCTGGGTTCCCTCCGGAGACAAATCTGGAAGAATTGAAACCTCAAGATTTAACACCGGAAGATGAAGCTATATTTGAGCAAGCAAGCGAACCACAAGAGGTAACTCCGAATTTTAAGGAAGACAAGAAATCTAAAAAGTCTAAAAAAAAATCGGGCAAGAAAAAATCGAAAAAATAACTAAAAAGAGCTTAATCCGGGGATTGGAAAAAATCTCCGGATTAAGCCATTTCCCGATGTATCGGGTATTTGAGGACTTTTGCACAGTGTGTAGTTGTTCTCTGCATAATGCTTTTATGAAAGTGCCGGCAATGGCGCAAAGTTACTATAAAGAGCAGTATGATAAACGAGAAAACGAGTATTTAAAGGCTGCCAAACGGTACGATAAAAATGTTTTCGGAACTTATTTTCCTCAGATGTTGGCTGATTTAACCAGATTATTGCTAGAAAGCCCAATAGATTATCTGGGGTCAATTTTTATGGAGCTTAATCTTGGCAAACACTTCAACGGACAGTTTTTCACCCCGTCCCATATTTGCGAATTTATGGCAGAAATCACATTTGATGAGGATTTTGAGAAAGCAATCGCAGAAAAAGGTTATTGCAGAGTTGCCGAACCGGCTTGCGGCTCTGGAGCGATGGTGTTAGGGATAGTACAGTGTATGAAAAAACGCGGTTATGAGCAGTTGGGCGGCAAACTTTATATTGAGGCTACAGATATTGATCCTTTATGTGTCAGTATGGCTTTTATCCAGTTAAGCCTTTTAGGACTGAGCGTAAGAGTTCTTCATGGTAACAGTTTAACTCAAGAGGTTTTTGAAACGTGGGATTCCCCTAATTTGCAAATGGCAAATATGACCGGATATTTTAATTCGTAAGAAATGAGTGGTAGCAGTGTTGACATTCGTATGTTTTTAAGATAGCACCAATATATACAATGACTGGATAAAAAATGATTGATTTAGATAAAAATAAAGAAATTTGCTATCTTGGAAAATTTTGGGTGCCAAATATACCGGATAGAAAGTTTTCTGGTACTCTGACTTTTTCCAAAGAAAACCAGATATCTTTGAAAATTACGGGATATATTGAAACGGCTGATGATTTTGCACCATCTTCATCCTGTGAAGTAAAACAGCTATATAGTTTTGTAGAAGAAATTGGTGAAGTTACCCTTATGAATTGCTTATCTAATGGAGGAAGGACTAATTTTCGCCAATCTGAATCTCATTTTATTAAACACTACATAGTATCGTACGCTATTTTAGGCATCCATTGCTTGAAAGATGATACTATTTTTACTGGAATCTCTTTCCATTTTGGAGGATTAAATAATTTTTGCGCGCCTTATCCGAATGACTATTTTATTGCCGATAATACACCGCAGATAGATTGTACAACCGATGATGGTATAGATATTAAGCTTAAGCAAGGTCGTAAAGAGGCATTTGATTTATCAATGGCTATGTTTGCTTATGGAAATAAATATGAGAGTAAATTATTAGAAGAGTTGCGCCAAAAAACTGAAAACATGATGCTATCAAAACCATGTTATTTTTTTCATATTAACGGAAATAGCAAAACAGCTGGTGATTATATTCACTTGCAATACAATATTGAAAAACTATTTTCAATTTTCTTGTTTAGGAAAATTCACTCTCTTTACAGTTTTCTCAAAACCGAAAATAAGGAATATCAATTAGTAAATGCTTTTAATCTCAAAGAAAGGACTGCTGAAGAAAAAATACCACTTATGTTTCATCTTCCAGTCTGTCTTAATAACGTGAAAGATAAGTTTTCAGAAGTTCTAAAGAGCTGGAAAGAAGTTTTACAATATGACCTTGTAAACTCCTTTATTACAGATAAACTGTACAATAATTCAGGTGCCGGACTACAGCAATATAGTATTTTGATTGCCTTGATTGGAGCATGGCAGAGTAAGAAAGACGGGGATTATAAAAATCGCTATAAAAACTTCCTATTCGATAATCTTTTACCAGAGGATGATGTTTTTAATAAAGAAATAATGGTAAAGTTAAGACAGATTTTAGGAAATAGCAAAACACTTGATGAAATAGCAGAAGATATTGGAGAAATCAGAAATACCATATTACATATTGATACAATTCCTCCAGCAGATAAAAAACTCAAAAAATACGAATATCTGTTTAAGGATGAGCTTCATATCGCAAATTTATGCGAAATTTTATTTATTATTGTAATTAAGGCAATATATCGGAAATTAGGTATTGAGCAAAGCGAAGACCAAAAAAGAGGTTTGTTCAGGCAATGTTTAAATTGGAGTAGCATCCCTCTTTAATAATCATTTATATTTTATGACCGTTCTATATTTCTGTTGCGGATGATTAGGAGCATTCGGGAATATCCGTTCAATGCGGCCTTCATTGATTAATGGTTGTAAAATCGCTTTTAAGAAATAAGCCTTACTGGAATATCCGGTCTCAGCCATTATTTCAAATAAGGTTCTGGGCATTTTGCAAAATTCCAAAACAATAAGAGCTTTATCACTAGCTTTATCACTAGCTTTATCACTAGCTTTATCACTAACCACTATAATAGTATCTTGTTCCTGGATTTTCACATCTTGAAACAGATTTGTTTTCCAGTCTAATCTAAAAATGTCGGAATCTGTCAGTACAGGCTGACTACCGGCATAAGCTTCAGCATATTGGGTAATTTTGCGGACACCTGAACCCAGTTCATCAGCCAAACCAATTTCTTTAAAAAAGCGAGCGATAGTTGGATTCTTAGGATATGGCGTGTTCATCTCCGGATTTATATTGCCATGAATATAAGGTTTATTCCCATTTTCCGTGAAAATCCGCTCTTTCTCAATAACTAATTTAGCGGGATAATGGTTAGTATATTCTCTATGAACCAGTAAATTTACAGCAATTTCCCGGAAAATAATATTCCTTATCTCGATTCTCGCTGTTCCCTCTAAATAAAATGGCGATGGCAGATGTTTGGCAACAAAAGCCATTATCCGGTCATAACTGTCTATCAAATTTGTCCGGACATCATCACGATCATCATACCGGCTGGAATCTTTAACCCGAATAATTAAATCAGTTTTAAAATGTGGCAGTACAGATGTAATGATTTCATCTTTTCCTAAAAGTAATAAGCCTGCAAGCGTTATTCCTTCTTCTCCAGTCTGAACATCCCGCTTGTACAAAGAGGCACTTTTCAGAAGTTCCAAATCATCAAGCTCTTTCCAAGGATGGTTTGCATCACGGATAACCGCCATTTTGCGAGCTTTCACAATTAAATCTTGTCGCAAATCGTCAGGTTTTGCATATTTAAATATCTGATTTTCAGAATAAGAAGTTTGTTTTCTTAAATATAAAGCGGCAACTTGAGCCTGCTGGGAGGTAATATCATAATCCCCGTCCTCATTACGCACAAAAATCTTATTACAACAACGATGAACTTCTGCACTTTCCGGTACGTTAATATAAAGAATATGTTTTCCCTCAAAAACAACCGGCTCAATAGATAAATAAAGTGGTGGGTGATTTTTAGCCGGATTGTTAATTGTGTTCGCAAAATCCTTTTTAAGCTGGGATATTTGATGCGGAGCAATACCAATAACTTCTCCATTATCTCTAACCCCCAAAAGAATTTCTCCGCCTTGGGTATTAGAAAATGCACAAACGGTTTCATATACGCTCTTAGGCATTCCGCCTTGAGCTTCCTTAAACTCTATTTTAAGACCTTCGCCCTGCTGAAGAAGGCTTCTAATTTTCTCTAACATTTAATATCCTGTTTGTATAAATAACTTAAAAACATCTTAGAGGCACAATATTTAAAAGTCATTAAAATTTTTATTGTCCGTAAATTTGTATTGTAAAATATCTTGGAATATGCTGTATTAAGCTTGTTTTATTGTGGTAGCTCGGTGGTAGCTCGACTGAAAAACGGCTTCAAAAATCAGTATAACCAATTGATTATAAACAATAAAATCAAGATAAATCAAGTGGTTTGTAATCAGTGGGTCGGGAGTTCGAGTCTCTCTGTCGGCACCATAAAAAAATCCGCCTCTAAGGCGGTTTTTTTTATGATATCAAACAGAACCGGACAAATGACTGCGAGAGCCACCATAAATGAACGCCCGAGCAACCCAAATGAATTTAATAAATATTTTAGATCACGATTTAATCCTGCTTATTCTCAATTTCCAAATTTTTTTCATCATTTGACAACTTAATGTATTTTTCATATTCATTTTTGAACTGTGCTTTATTCGTCATAAATATATTGCCATATCCGCAATAACTTAGTGAGGGATTGCGTAACCATCCATTTTCATAACCTTTAATAAAAAGCTTTGAATATAACTTTGCTATTGTTGTTTTTGTTCCTTTGTCATCGACCATGACTATTGATAAGGATAATGGATTTAAATATTTTTTAGGCTTTAAATAATCTGGTATGTCTAAGTTACTTTTGCGTACTTTACACAGGATAACATTTCCTTTTCTTAATAATTCTTTTGCTATTTTTTCTTTTACCCAACCACACATATCATACACAAGGATGGAATGTTCTCGATGTACGTCAGGCAAGTCATGAAAAGAAGGTATCCTATTAATTTCTTGAATATTAGGGACAAGTTTTCCATTTTCTTCATGGAAAAAGCGCTTTGGCAGATAAATCGGATTGTATTCAGCTTCAGGTGTTGTAAAAGGACAACTTAACTGAAATCCTAAAGTGACAATTTTATCAAAAGCCACAAGAGAAAAGGGAATAGCCAGAAATATTATAAGGTTGCGGACAGGTTTGGCTGATATTTTGTTCCAAAGAATAAAGGTGATAAGAGCTGGTAGGAAAAAAATTGGATCTAATAAACCCGCAGTATATTTATGCATCCTAATTGCAATGAAATATAAATATATTAAAAAGGCAAGTAGTGGTATAAAAACGGCGTTTCTTTTTCTGCTTTTATAATACATTGGCAAAGCAAGCATAAAAACTATAAAAATAGGCCAAGATGCTAACCAAGCTATTGTTATTTGAAAGCCTGTCGCTAATTCCCCATGATGATATACAAATATTTCCGGTAACGAAATGACAAACAATGCCAAATAGACAGCTATAAAGATGTTAAAAGTTTTCTGCTTAGGAGGAAATAACTTCTGTATAATCGACTTAATTCTACTCATTTTCAACTCCGGAAATTTCGATTCCATACTCAAAAGGGGCTGCTCTTCACAGCCCCTTATCTTATTTTTTTTCATCCGTTTCAACTTTGATATGCAGCTCTTTCATCTGCTGCTCGGTCACAAAGTTTGGCGCCTGCATCATCAAATCCTGAGCTTTACCGTTTAGCGGGAACAAAATCACGTCGCGGATAATCGGCTCATCCAAAAGCAGCATAACCAAACGGTCAACACCATAAGCCGAACCGGCGTGCGGGGGTGCCCCAAACTTAAAGGCGCTGATCATACCGCCGAATTTATTATCGATAACGCTGTTGTCATAGCCGGCAATTTCAAAAGCCTTGTACATAATTTCCGGATCGTGGTTGCGAACAGCACCGGACAACAGCTCTACCCCGTTGCAAACAAAGTCATACTGATAGGCCAAAATATCCAAAGGCTTCTTGTTTAACAAGGCATCCATTCCGCCCTGCGGCATCGAAAACGGATTGTGCGAAAATTCAACCGCACCGGTTTCCTCGTTTTCTTCATAAAACGGAAAATCTACAATCCAGCACATTTTGAAAGAATTTTCATCAATCAGCCCCAGTTCTTCGCCCACTTTATTGCGCAGACGACCAGTATATTTGTCAAACTTCATCCCTTTGCCCACGGCGAACATAATCGCGTCGCCCGCTTTCAGCCCCGTAAGCTCTTTCAATGCAGCAATTTTTTCTTCACTGAGAAAACGCGCAATGCCTTTGGGACCAGCCGTTGACAAGGCGACATAGGCCATACCGCCCATTCCCTCTTCCTTGGCAAAAGCATCCAGCTTGTCAAAGAAAGAACGCGGTTTGTCGGCAATGCCTTCAACCACCATACCCTTGACGATTTTGCCCTCTTTGACCAAGCCGTCATAAACGCCGAAACCGCTCTCTCCGAAAAATGCCGTCACATTCTGCCACTTCAGCGGATTGCGCAAATCGGGCTTGTCAGAACCGTAAGTCATCATTGCTTCCCGAAAAGGAATATGAACATACGGAGCCTGATCAACCTTTTTGCCGTTGGAAAATTCATTAAAAATAGCCCCCAGCGTATGCTCGATTACCCCAAACACGTCTTCCTGAGTGGCAAAGGACATTTCCATATCCATCTGATAAAATTCGCCCGGAGAACGGTCCGCACGCGGATCTTCGTCGCGAAAACACGGAGCAATCTGAAAATAGCGGTCAAAACCGGAAACCATCAACAACTGTTTAAACTGCTGCGGCGCTTGAGGCAAAGCATAAAATTTTCCGGGATTCAAACGGGACGGAACCAAAAAGTCGCGTGCGCCTTCCGGCGACGATGCCGTCAGAATAGGAGTCTGATATTCGGTAAATCCCTGCTCGCGCATAAGTTCGCGAGAACGCTGAATCACTGCCGAACGCAGCAAAATATTTTTATGAATACGGTCTTTGCGCAAATCCAGAAAACGATATTTCAAACGAATTTCTTCCGGAGCGTCGTCTTCCATCGCCACCTGAAACGGCAAAACCTCGGCACGGGAATAAACCTCGACTTTTTCAACCTTTATTTCAATGTCGCCGGTCGGCATATTCTTATTCACACTTTCGCGGGCAACCACTTTTCCTTCAAACCCGACAACCGATTCAACGCGCAAACCTTCAATAATCTCAAACAAATCCGAGGAGCTGTCAAAAACACACTGAGTAATGCCGTAATGATCTCGCAAATCGACAAAGCACAAGTTTCCCAAGTTGCGTTTACGATGAATCCAACCTCCGAGCTTAACTGTTTTGCCAATATCGGCAGCCCGAAGCTCTCCGCATGTATGTGTTCGATAGCTTTGCATTTTTAACCTCGTTCTAAAATTAAACTTTCCCGTTCGCCTTTGCAAACGGGCAACTTTTCTTTTATTACGAAATCGGCGCAAAAGCAACCATAATCTGCTGCCGAAACAAAAAAAGAACCGGAGGAAACACTCCCGCCGGTTCTGAAAAATTTTTGCTTTGCATTACTCTGCATTCATATGATCCACAAATGTACAGGATTTGCAGCAAAATGTGACCTTTCCCTCAATTTGCGAAACCAAATGACAAATTTTTGCAGCCCATTCGCCTTCTGTCATAGTCGGACGCATCACACGGCTTACATATCCCGGATAAAAAGCCTCAATCTGCAAACCTCCGTCAGCTCGGTCATAAACATAGGTCTCGATATTGTTGTTATCGCTGAACGTCTTAGCCAGTTTAATGCCTTTCAAAGCGTTTTCGGCGTCAATTCTGATATCTGCGCGACGCAGCTCGCCAAAATCGTCATTAGGAGACTTTTCAAGTTTCACCTCACAAGCCGTTGACAAAACATATCCTTTAAAAACTTCGGCAAGGTCATCATTCAAAGGCTGTTGTTCATCCAACACTTTAACGATAACATAGCTGTCAAAATAAGAGTTCAAAACTCCCGTCAGAACTTTGAATTCAGGATGCTTCTTCAGCAGCGCGACAATTTCTTCCTTTTTTACTTCCGCATTTCTGCGGTTTACAATCAGAACGACGTAATTTTCATTTTTTCTTTCCATAATACAATAATTGAGTTTTTTTATTAATATAAACAGCAAAGACACTCGGAGCCCTAACTCGGAGTGTCTTTGCAAAGCAACTTTCACAATTCTCAGGCAACTTCTGATTTGAGTTTTCCGTCAAACACTTTTACCTGCGTGGACGAGAAAATGGGAATTAACCCTTGAGCCCGCAGGAACTGCCCCAAATGCTTCTGCCAGGCGTCATAGTTTTCACCCGGTTTGCTGGCTGCCCACAAATAAGCGTTTCCGTCTTTTTCATAAGCTACCAGCTCGAAGTTATTGGTCTCACCCTTGTGTTTGCGCAAAGCGTTATGAACGCGATACAGCAAAGATTGCATACCCTCGCCTTCTACCGTTACCAAACACTGTTTACCGGCGGCAAACTCTTCGCCTAAACCGTCACGATTGGCAGCAACCAGCATTTTTCCCTGATGCGCAACGGCATGCAGAGTATTGGCTATCTGCTCCACGTTCCAGTCCAAATTTCCGCCGTCATAAAGAAGCCCGTAACGTTCGTCTTCTCTCTTGGCATCAAACCAGGCGGCCGGAATAAGACTGCCGGTAAAACCATATTGGTTAACTACTGCCTCTACGGAGGTTTTGAACTCTGCAGTTGTCATTGCCTGATTGCCGTTGTCAACTGCTGCCTTGGAATTGTTTTTCAAAAAAGTTTTCATATTAAAAAAAATTTTTGGGATTAATTAATAAATAGAGATAAAAATATGTTTTGATACCTGAGTCATAGTCAAAATTTTGTCTATTGTCAAGCGGATTTTACCTAACGCCCAAAACATCCCGTTCTTTTCAAGCGAATTTTGCTGCAGCTGCAATTACACAAAATCCAATCGACTGTTATTCTTTCTACAAAAGTGAGGGAAGGTTTTACCCTTCCCTCTCTTACGGTTCTCTGCAGATTACAGATGAAACTCATCCTTCCCGCATTTAGCACAATGGCGATACCCCACACCACTCTGGATCCTTGTGGTCCATTCGTGGCTGCAGCTCGCCTCTCGCTGCCGCCTCTCCTCTCGCATTCGGTCCTCGAGAGCGATAAGCTTTTTTCGCCGCTCTTCCTCTGAAAGACGACGCTTTTCTTCGTCTTTCAGCGCCTGATTGCGGTCACTCGCAGTCCTGCTCGAACTGAACAGCTGATCAATCCGCAGCATGCCTTCGGCATAACAACCACAGCATCTGCATTTTGCGAGACTGCGTACAGGATCAAGCCCCCCGCAATATACATCTGTCGAACCGCAGTTCGGACAAACCAAACTATTTCCCATATGTTTACCCCACACCAATTATAAGGCTGGTATAAGGATTTTTTTTACCATAATTATACTCCGAATTTCTGGACAGGTACCCGGACAATAACCTGTTAAAAGAAAGGAGTACTGAGTACTCCTTTCCCGATAGCACCTCCGCCAAATCAGCTTACGCCAATCTTCGGGAGGAAAAACAACAACGGTTAAGCAAAGTAGTTAACCACGAAGTCTAAGACTTCATCCTGGTTGGCATAGCCACCCCAGAAACCGGTTGTCTCACCGCCTCCGGTCCAACCGCCGAAATGGGAATATGTATCCCAACCTTCGGCAGTCTTTCCGGTCTTCTCCCCTTGAAGGAGAAGACACAATTCCTTCTTTCCGAAGAAATTGCTCTCTCCGTCTCCTGAAAGGATCAGCAAACGCTGTTCCTTTTCAGGATCAAAAAGGCGGTCGGCAACCGTGGCCGTCTTGCTATGGCTCATCCGAACCACAGTAACACCGTTGATTACCTCACGGCAACCAAGGGCACGCTCTGCCTCAGCCTCCTGTTCAGGTGTAATACCCTGAGCGGAGCGATCTGCCAGACGCACGGCCGCAACCTCTTCCGGTGTAGCCCCCATAGAGAGCATCGCCGGAATGTAACCACAGTCATTAGCGGCTACCAGCTGCTGCCAGCGGGTTGCGTCCATACCTAACAGGGCGAGAACCTGCAAGATGCTGGCTGGTCGGCCAGACATCTCGTTGTGGTGATCCACAACGATTGCCGTCTTCGGCAGTTCTATATCAAGCGCAAGCTCGATAAGAACCACCTGCTTATTTTCAGAAACCGCAGCTGCGATTTCTTCAGAATAAGCCGATGCCGCAGCCCCCCACCCTAGGTGCTTGTCGAAAATCTCAACACCAGCCTCTCGGCAAATGTTGATTATCTCGACCATTTCACCGTCATAACCGCCGGCGAAAACGACCATATTGTTGTTGCTCAATCTAGATGTTGTCATAATCATAAATGATTACAGCTTTTGCAGCTTTTTCCGTCATCATCAATTTTGATATTGTTCTTTTCCGATTTCACACAAATATTTTCAAATTTAAATCACGGTTTACTGTACTTCTTCCGTGGAACCTTTTACTAAAGCAACTTTAGGTTCTGTTTGAAAAACAAATGTTTAAAACTTCCAAGTATCAAAACGATGCCGACCTCCAACTTCCGCCTTAATGGTTTCCGTCAATTCTGCAAAAGGTGTCTCAAGATAATCAAATTGACAGCTTATATGTCATTCAACGCTCTCAAGACAGATAACTAAAAAACCCCGTAACAATCATGCATTGCATAAATTTGTTAATAAGCCGGGAGACTATCCTTGTTTTAATGGAATAAAGATTTTCCGCGTCACTGAAAAATCCTGTTGTCCCCGACGGGATATTATTTTAGTTATCTTTGTAAAAATCACCTTGTGGTGACATACATAGTAACTCTTAATAATCATTCAACAACCTTATAATATCATATAACAAAAACACTGTCTAGACAAAAACATAAAGATATTTAGAAATAAATTTATTGACGAATCGCCCCAATTATGGTATCATCCACATATCAAAACAACAAATAAAGCCCTGATTTATAAGGGCTTTATTTATTTAAGTACCCTAGACTCAAAAATACAAACAAATCACAAAATCGCACTTATTTTGTCCAAAAAAAATCAGCATTTTGAAAAAAAAGAACTTATAGACCTTTCTGAAGAACAGGCAGAATTTGTTGAAATGACGCCGGAAAAAGAAACAAAACAATCCTCTTCCAAAGCTAAAAGTGTTAAAACCGCAGGAGGTTTGGCCGGACTGGGTGCGCTTCTCGGTGGCAATGACGGCAAATAACTTCTCGACAAATCACGGGGAAGACATTAAAACAATATTAATTTTATGTGATTAACATTAAACACCTTGTGATAATTTGAGATAAAACTGATGAATGTTATTACGACGACCGAAGACTTAAACCGCTTTTGCAACGAATGGAATACTCAGGAGTTCATTACTGTCGACTTGGAATTTCTACGTGAACACAGTTATTATGCCAAACTGTGTTTAATCCAGGTCGGCTCGCTCAAAGACTGCGCCATCATCGATCCTCTGGCCGAAAACCTGAATCTGTCGCCGTTCTTTGAGTTGATGCAGAATACAGCCGTTGTCAAAGTCTTTCATTCCGGACGACAGGATATCGAAATCATTTACAATCTCAGCGGAAAAATTCCCCAGCCGTTGTTTGATACCCAGATTGCCGGCATGGTAACCGGTTTTGGAGAATCAATCAGCTACGAAAACCTGGTAAAATATATTTTGCATATCGAATTGGATAAAAGCAACCGCCTGTCTGACTGGAGCAAACGCCCGCTCAACCAAACCCAGTTGGAATATGCCCTGCACGACGTAACGCATTTGGTTCATATCTACGAATACTTGCGTGACCGCCTCAAAGAAACCGGCCGCAGCCCGTGGCTGGCCGAAGAAATGGAAACGCTTTCCAGTCCTGACACCTATGTCATCAAGCCGGAAGACGCCTGGCAGAGGCTAAAACACCGTTCTCACAACGCCCGTTTTCTAACTCTCCTGCGCGAACTGGCCTCCTGGCGGGAAGCAAGGGCTCAGCGGCGCAACACCCCGCGCCAGTCTTTTATCAAAGACGATATGCTGCTGGCCATCGCAGCCGCTTGCCCCAAGACCAAGGAAGAACTTTGTCAGATAAGAAACCTGCGCAGCGACGTGGCCGGCGGCAAACTCGGTGACGAAATAATGGAAGTTCTGGAAGCCTTTTCCAAAATTCCTGCGGACTGTTACGTTATCCCGCCGAAAGAAAAAAGCCTGCCCAATGCCAACACCTCTTTATACGAGCTGCTTCGTTTGCTTCTGAAAATAAAATGCCAGCAGGAAGGCGTGGTGCCCCGGCTGATTGCCGACGATGACGATCTCCGCCGTTTCAGCTGTTTCAAAGACAAAAACAGCCCGATACTCAAAGGCTGGCGCAAAGAAATTTTCGGCAATGACGCCCTCGCCCTCCGTGAAGGACGTCTGACCATCGGCTACGACCCTCAGGCCAGGGAAATCAAATTTCTCTAAAGGGATAATCGTCAGGATACAAAGTGCCGTTGACTTGTCGATAACGGCAGACTGTTTTCAGGATTTGTAGGGTCTGTTGTAAAGGCCGTCCAGCAGCTGAAGAACCTTTAATACTTTGTCGCTTCTTATTGAATAAAATATTGTCTGTGCCACCCGCCGCGTTTTTACAATATTTTCGGCTCTTAAAACGGCCAAATGCTGCGACAGGGCAGACTGGCTTAAGCCGACGATTTTTTCAAGTTCGCCGACGTTCAATTCCTGCTCGGACAAGTTGTACAATATCTCCAGGCGCTTTTCGTTGCCCATTGCTTTCAGCATTTTGGCCCCGGCGCTCACCGCTAAATTTTTCATAAATTCCCTCCCGCAAAATTAGCAATTGTATTTTACTAATTTAGCATAACGGCGTCCGATAACCAGTCTTGATAGTGCTAATTATTAGCTATACTTAGGTTTGTGATGATAAAATAACCTAACAACTCATAACAATTGTTGATATTATGCTGCTAATATAATAACATGAGAAACACACTAAAACGGAGATATTTGATGAACAATGAAGAATTAAAAGACTTAAGCTTTGAAGACGCCCTCCTCCAGTTGGAAAACATCGTGCGCGAGCTTGAAAGCGGCCGTATCAAACTGGACGATGCCGTCTCGGCTTATGAAAAAGCGGTTGTGCTCAAACAGCTTTGCGAAACAAAACTAAAAGCGGCTCAGCTTAAAATTGAAAAAATTGAAGTTTCGCCGGAAGGAAAACTTTCCACTGCTCCATTTGAAGTTCCGGAGGCCTGAGATGACGACTTTTACCGAAAAACTGCTTGATTATACCCGCCGTTTCAACGACAGGCTGCCCACCTTGTTTTCACTTCCCGCCGGCGCGGAAAAACGAGTGGTCGAAGCGATGCTTTATTCGGTAACCAACGGCGGCAAACGGCTGCGCCCGTTTTTAGTCTGTGAGGCCGCCAAAATTTTCAGCGTCAGCGAAGATGAATCTTTCAGAACCGCAGCCGCACTGGAGATTTTACATTCATATTCGCTAATTCACGATGACCTGCCCTCAATGGATAACGATGACCTTCGCCGAGGCAAACCGACTTGTCATAAAAAATTCGACGAAGCGACCGCCATTTTGGCCGGAGACGGTTTGCTGACCTATGCCTTTGAGCTTCTGTCCCACCCCGACACCGCAAAGTCCGCCGAAATCCGCTGTCGCCTGGTGTCTATGCTTGCCAAAGCCGCCGGCGCTTTTGACGGAATGGTCGCCGGACAAATGCTGGATCTCTACAGTGAGCGCAGCGATGCCGACTACCATCTGGAAGAAATCATCCGTCATATTGAAGAAATGAAAACCGGACGTCTGATTCGCTTTGCCTGCGAAGCCGGTGCCGCCCTCGGCAATGCCGACCTCGAAGAAACCGAAGCCTTGGTCGTCTACTCCCGCAAAATCGGCATTGCGTTCCAAATTGCCGATGACATCCTGGACGTAGAAGGCAATCCCGCTCTGGTTGGCAAAACGCTGAACAAAGATGCCGCACAAGGCAAACTGACCTTCGTCGGCCTCTACGGACTTGATAAATCAAAGCAAATGGCGGATGAACTGGTAAAAGAAGCCAAAGAATCCCTGGCTTTGTTTGGTAAAAAGGCGCAAACCTTGCAGCAATTGGCCGACTATATCGTAAACCGGAAAAACTAAACTACCGATTATCGGATTCGACAAAGGTCAAATAAACATATTTCGTCAGAGGTGACGGTTTTCTGATTGTTATGCCGATGGCAACACGTGCACCGGCTTTCAAAAGGCCGACCTCGGGATTCTGATTAAGGCTTTGCAAAAGAACCGCGTCTTTATCAAGCATCTCGACATGAATTAAAGGAATTCTGATATCCTCGTCGGTCGTATTGACAATAAACCCCTTTACCTCCAGTTTGCGAACATAGTCTTCCTCAAAATCATCCCACGCAATGTTCTGAAACTCCAATCCCTCTCCGGGAATAGTGGCACTGATTCCGACAGCGCGGTACAAACCGTTCATAAACGGCATTCCCCGCACAATCTCATAACGAAAGCTGTACAGGCAAAGCAACAGCAAAAGGGCTGCCGTTCCGCCGGCATAATAAAGCGCTGCCTTGGAGTGCAGGCCTATAAGCTGTCGGCACTTGAGTAAAAATCTCCGAAACGGGGGCAGTTCGCTCTCGGCTTTGAAAAGCTCCTCGGTTTGTTGAGACAGTCGCTTGAATATGTCGTCCATTTCGCTGTCTGTCTGAGACGGCGTTTCGGTTGTTTCCGCTTCGGCCGAAACCTCGGAACTTTCCTCCGAAACAGCTTCCTCTGCGGCAGAGGTTTCTTCGCTGACGGATTCCTGAGCGGCTGACGGCTCATCGTCTTCAATGGCAACCGTTCTTACCGGCGCGTCGATTAAATCGTCGCAATAGGCTTTAAACACCTGATTGCAATAACTGCAGCGGAGCTTTTTTCCGTCTTCCGGAATCAAGTTCTCGTCAATTTCATAGCCGGTACGGCATTTCGGACAATAAATCTGCTTCATTTTTCCCCTCTGCCTTAATATAGAATGAAAAAGCTTTTAATCAAAGAAAAAAAGTACTTTATTAAATAAATAATTGCTATATCTTTGTAGTAATCAGGAATAAGGAGTCATACGTTGTTAGAACCCAAAACATCTTCCGCCGGCATTATTGAAATGCAGAACGTCGGCATCCGTTACGGACAGGGGCCGGAGATTTTAAGCGATATAAAACTCTCTTTGAAAAAAGGCTCTTTCCATTTTCTGACCGGCAAGAGCGGAGCCGGTAAAACGTCTCTGCTCAGTATGATGTATCTCGCACAAAAACCGAGCCGCGGTACGGTCAACGTTTTTGGAACCAACATTAACTTCACCAACCGTGACAACCTTGCCATGCTGCGGCGGAAAATCGGCGTCGTTTTTCAGGACTTCCGCCTGCTGGACCATTTGTCCGCCTTTGACAACGTAGCTCTGCCGCTCCGCGTCTGCGGCATGGACGAAAGAGAAGTCCGTAAACGTGTCAGCGAGCTGCTGAGCTGGGTCGAACTTGACCGCCATATGCTGGACACCACGGCAACGCTGTCCGGCGGTGAAAAACAACGTATCGCCATCGCCCGCGCGGTAATTAATCGGCCGGAACTGCTGCTTGCCGACGAACCCACCGGCAACGTCGACAACGACATTGCCCCCAAACTGATGAAACTGTTTGTCGAACTGAACAAGCTCGGCACCACTGTCGTCATCGCTACCCACAGCGAAAAATTGATTAACGATTTTGCCTATCCGCGCCTGCATCTGCAAAACCACGGCTTACACATATATTATCCGTCGGACGTATCCAAACTGGGAGGTGCCCATGTCTAGCTCTCCGCGCAAATTTATCAGCCGTCGTCAGGAGCTCCCGCTTAAAGGCGAACAAACGACACTTTTCCTGCAGATTATGATTTCGATTGCGGTTTTCATTTTTGCCATTACCTTGTCGGGCGTTCTGGCCATCAATGCCATGCTTCACAACTGGAATCAGAGCATTCTCGGCTCGCTTACGGTTCAGATTATGCCCGTTAACGACACCAATCGCGAAAAAGCCATGGCCGAAACCCTTGCCTATCAGGACAAAGCCGTCGATTTTCTGAAAACCGTCGACGGGGTCCTCAAAGTGACCCCTCTGCCGGAAGTCCAGTTGCAAAAGCTCATCCGCCCCTGGCTCGGCGACGGCGTTAATCTCGAAAATCTGCCGATGCCGAGAATTATCGACGTCAAAATCTCGACTGACGCCGAAATTGATTTTGCCAAACTGGCACAGGATTTGGCTCAGGCCTCACCCCTCGCCTCGCTTGACAACCACAAACTCTGGCTGAGCAAGCTGATACAATTTGCCGACGGTCTTAAAGCTTTGGCCATGAGTATTCTGGTTTTGGTCATCGGTATTACTTCCGGAGCCATATTCTACACGACTCAGATGAGTCTGGGACTGCACCGGCATATCATTGAGATTCTGCATATTATGGGAGCCAAAGACACCTATGTCGCTCAGCAGTATGCCAAACGTATGGCGTTTTTAGGATTGGCCGGTGGTATCGTCGGTCTGTTCTTTGCCATTCCGACCATTTTTTTCATCGGTTCTCTTGCCAAACAAATCGAAGGTGGTATCATCAGCGAAGCCAACCTGAGCTTCAATGACTGGCTGCTGATAATGTCCCTGCCGCTGTTTTCCATGTGCATCGCCATGTCGACAGCTTACTACACGGTTAAACGAACGCTGCAAAAACTGATATGAGAAACTTCTTCAAAATACTTGCCGTCGTCATTCTGATATCTTGGTTTGCAGGATTCGTTTTCTTTGCCGACGCCATCAACTCTTATCCTGAAGACCACACCACCCGTACGGAAGCGATTATTGCTCTGACCGGAGGACGCAATCGCATCGCAGAGGCCTTCCGGCTGTTGGACGAAGGCAAATCCGACCGATTGTTCATTTCCGGCGTAAGCAAACACAGTTCCCTCGCCGGAATTAAACACCGCAACCACATTACCGGAGGAGATGACGAAGCGGTGTCTTTGGGACGGGAAGCAACCAATACGGTCGAAAATGCCATAGAAACGAGTCATTGGCTGAAGGAAAACAACATCAAGTCGATTCGGCTGGTAACCTCCAATTATCACGTTCCGCGCAGCACCGCCGAATTCAAAGTTCAAAATCCGGAGCTCCAAATCGTCATCCACCCCGTCTATTCGGAAAAAGTCCGCAAAAAATGGTGGAAGAGTTGGCAGACATTCTCGCTTATTTTCTCAGAATATAATAAGTTTTTATATGTTTACATTCGAAGTCATCTACAAACAAGGGGCCGCTAATGCTTTATTTGCGTTCATTCATTTTTAACATCGTCTGCTATTCAACCCTGACCGTCGGTTGCATCTTCAACAGCCTGGTTGGTCTTGTCTCTCCCAAAGCCACCATTAAAATATGGAATTATACTTTTATTCCCTTTTTGGTCTGGAGTCTGAAACATCTTGCCGGAATAGAAATTGAAATCCGCGGCAGACAATATATGATGCAGGAAGACTGTATTTATGCCGGAAAGCATGAATCGGCCCTCGAAACATACGTTCTCAGCAATTACATCAAACGGGCATCCTTTGTCCTCAAAAAAGAACTCACCTATATCCCCATTTTCGGATGGGCTCAATACTTTTACGGAATGATACCGGTTGACCGTTCTGCCGGCAGCGCCGCAATGAAAAATATGCTGCGCAGCGCCAAAGACCGTCTGCAAGACGACCGCCCGCTGATTATTTTTCCCGAAGGAACCCGACGCAAACCGGGACAGGAACCATGTTACAAACCCGGTGTCGCCCTCCTGTATCAAAATCTCAACGTACCGGTTATTCCTATCGCCGTCAACACCGGCTTTTTCTGGAAAAAAAGCTCTTTTATGCGCTATCCCGGCAAAGTAATTTTTGAATTTATGGAACCGCTCCCCGTCGGCATGGATAAAAAAACCTTTATGAGCGAGCTTCAAAAACGTATTGAAGGAAAATGTGCCGAGCTTAATGCCGAAACAATCAAAAACTATCCTTACACCGCGCCGATGTTGGATCAGTCGAAGGACAACGGATAAGTGAAGGAAAAACTGCTCGACATATTGGAAAAAATTCCTTATTACCTGGACGATTTTTTCGCTTCTGTCCGATTGCGCCTGTCGCTCAATCGCTTTGTCGGCACTTTGAAAAACAACCGTATGGCCGTAGCGGCATTCCTGACCACATTTGTCGTCTTTCTTATTTTTTACCATGTTATGCTGGTGCGTATCTCCGCAACCCGCCATCTGAAAGCGGACATTGCTTACATCCAAGACAGCCTAAACACTTTCGGACTGGACATCGCCTATGAAAAAATCAGTTTCAGTTCGTCGTTTACCCGGCCGTTAATGACGGCGGACGATTTCCGTCTGTACAGCCTGAACGGAAACTGGAGCTTAACGATTCCTCGGCTGCGCCTTTATGCCTCAATTTTCAATAACGCCGACATAACTCTGGAGCTGGGAAATAAACAGGAACTGCAGCTAAACGGAGAGAGCTACCCGGTCCGCAGCGAGGAGGCCGAAATCAAATTTGATTTTGGCGACAATAACGACATAGAACTTGTCCTTGCCGAAATCCGCAACATCAACATCAAAAACTTTGCCGTCGTCCAGGAACTGAATTTGGCCGGACGCCATACGCCTAACCGCACTGCCCTCAACAGCATTGCCGCCGTATTTGAAAACCACATTGAATTAAAAAACATCACCCTGAACGGTTTGCTCAACTACCCTTTAACGTCGCAAATCAGCAGACTGTACCTCAAAACCAACCTTATGGGCGAATTTTCCCGCCTTGACAGTTTTGCCGCGTCAATGGAAGAATGGCTGCACCGGGGCGGATTTTTAGAAATTCCCAATATGGTTGTCAATTGGGCTCCGTTTTCCATGGTAGGCAAAGGCGAGCTCAACTTCGACGAAACCTTTGCCCCGAACCTGCACCTGGAAACCTCGTCTAAAGCCCTGGTTAAGTTTATGGAAGATTTGCAAGACAGAAACTTTTTGGAACGCAAAGGCGTATTCGTCGCCAACATCCTGCTCAGCAACAAGGCTTTTAAACTGAACGAAGATGACGAACATCTTACCATCGTAACCCCGATAGACTACCGGGACCATAAATTGGCAGTTGAGAACATTACCGTTAAAACGTTTTATCCGATGAATTCGGCAAACACGACACGGGCCAAACCATAACGGCGTTCTTCCAGCAGACGAAAGCCCTCCGGCAACGGCAAGGGCTCATTTCTTTCCACTTCCACCAAACATAAAGCCCCCGGCTTCAGCCAATTCTTTGCCGCCAGATTCTTTAGTGCCGGTACGCTCAGTCCCTGATTATAGGGTGCGTCCATAAACAGCAAATCATAAGTGGTTACGCTTTTCGGAAGATTTAGCGCATCTCCCCTGATAACATTAATTTTGGAAACGTCTGCCGGAAACAATTTTACATTGCGCTGCAACGGCCCGCAGTCAACGTCAACCAGCGTCACGGAAGCAAACCCCTGAGACAACGCCTCCAAAGCAAACGCTCCCGTACCTGCAAAAACATCCAGCAGATGATACGAACCAAAATCAAACCCTAACTTGGAGCGCAAGATATTAAACAGCGCCTCCCTAGCCCGGTCAGAAGTAGGGCGTACCCGGCCGTTGTCCGGTGACAACAACTTCTTTCCCCTGTATTTTCCGCCGATTATCCTCATAACTCAAACTTGCCGCCCAGCTGCTCTTTTAACACCTTGGCCGGAACTTCGCGAGCTTCGCCTTTTTTCAGGCTGCCGAGCTGAAACGGCCCGTACGACAGCCGGATTAAACGTGCCACATCCAAGCCGATTGACTTCATGACCTTACGAATTTCACGGTTTTTCCCTTCGCTTAAAGTTACCAGCAACCAGGAATTAGATCCCTGCGTACTCTCAATTTCCGCTTTCACAGGACCGTATTCCACGCCGTCAATTACCGTCCCTTTGAGTAAAGCTTTAAGTTTTTTGTCATCCACGGCCCCGTGAACCCTGACTTTGTAACGGCGCAGCCACCCGTTGCTCGGCAGCTCAAGCTTACGCGACAATTCCCCGTTATTGGTCAGCAGCAGCAAGCCTTCGGAATTCAAATCCAATCGACCGACCGAAATCACCCGCGGCATCCCTGCCGGCAGATTGTCAAATACCGTAGGACGCTCTTTTTCATCTTTATGGGTGGTTACCAAACCCGTCGGTTTGTGATACAGCCACAATCGGGTTTGCTGAATTTCAGGAAGTTTTTCGCCGTCAAACAAAATCTTTTCATCTCCGGTGACGTTAAACGCCGGCGATTCGACAATCTCTCCGTCAACGGTTACCCTTTTTTGCTGGATATATTCTTCGGCCTGCCGGCGGGAACATACACCCGAACGCGCCATAAATTTTGCAAGTCTTTCGCTCATTTTAAACTTTCCTTTTCTATTTATTGCCTATAATAGTAAATTATATTAAGAAGTCTAACAAAAAAAGGCCCGCCATGGAAAATAATCCCTATATGCAAAGAGCTTACGAGCTGGCGCAACAGGCTGCCGCCGTCGATGAAGTCCCCATCGGCTGCGTAATCGTCAATCCTGACAACGGCGAAATCATTGCCGAAAGCTACAACCTCAGCCAACACATCGAAGATGCCACCGCCCATGCGGAAATCAAAGCCATCCAAACGGCCTGCCTCAAATTGCAAACCAATCGCCTCCGCAATATGGATATGTATGTCACTTTAGAACCCTGTACCATGTGCGCTGCCGCCATTTCTTTTGCCCGCATCAAAAACCTCTATTTTGGCGCCGCAGACGCCAAAGGCGGTGCCGTGGTCAGCGGCGTACGCTTTTACGAGCAGCCGACCTGTCACCATAAACCCGCAGTGCATGCCGGTATTATGGAAAAAGAATGTTCTCAAATTCTCAAGGATTTTTTCAAAAAAAAGCGGAACAAATAAGGCCTTCTTTTCAAAATAAATAAACGGAGAATGGATGAAGTAGAGTAATCCGCAAGACGAGCGCGATTGAGTTTACAAAATTGTAAATGACATGAGCGCGAGACCGCCGCAAACTGCTCTAATTCGCCATTATAGGCGAGAGTTCCTCCTATTTTGAAAGTGCGGAGAATGGATGAAGTAGAGTAATCCGCAAGGCGAGTGCGATTGAGTTTACAAAATTGTAAATGACATGAGCGCGAAACCGCTGCAGATTGCTCTAATTCGCCATTATACGCGCTTTCTGAAGCTTCCAGTCGCGATCCTTTATAGCTTCTCTCTTATCGTAATTCTTTTTGCCGCGGCCTAAACCGACTTCAAGCTTAGCCCGCCCTTTGTCGTTAAAGAATAAACGAATGGCGACCAATGTAGACCCTTTACGTGAAAGCTCGTTGGTTATCTCAATGATTTCCTTTTTTTTCAACAGCAGCTTACGATCGCGTTTTTCCGGATGAGAAGAATATCCTTTGTTGGCATATTCGGCGATAAACATATTGGAAATAAAAAGCTCACCGTCTTTTTCAATCCCGTATGCGTCATTGATATTGGCATGCCCAAGGCGCAAAGACTTAACCTCCGTTCCCGTCAACTCAAGACCGGCGGTATATTTCTGCTCAATCAGGTAATCAAAATGCGCGCGACGGTTCTGCGCGACCAACCCGGTTGAAATAAAATCACTTTTCTTTGCTTTTGCCATTAAAATAAAACCTTAATTGTCAATCAGCTCTTTATATACAAGTTTTTACCGTTTAGCAAGCCCCAATAAAGCTGCCGGCGTGCCCGTGCCGGAATATTCATACGTTTCAGCCGGGGATATTCCTCGCAAAAACTGCGCCATTGTTCTCGGCTCAGACTTTTAGCCGCCTTTTCTTCTCGAAAAATCCAAAACCGGCCATTGCGGAAACAAACCTCGCAACCACCCAGAGTAGCACTTTTGAAAGCCGCATCTTCCATCCGGCAGCACAAGTTCTCCAAATCATCGGCACGCGGCGGATAAACCCGGCCGCTAATTTGTTTTAACAGTCGCGCCATCAGCCGAAAGCGCATTTCCGGATGCAGCTTAAGCAGTTCACCCGCTGACACCGCGACAACGTCGTCGCTGAAATATTGAACCTGATTTTTGACAATCCGCTCCGTTTGCTCATCCAGATAAGCCTTGGATCTTCTCAGCGTGGCCATAGTATCGACAATCCGCTCCTCACTCAGCCCAAGCACTTCCGCCAGTTGCGGCAGCAATTTACGTACCCTCACCCGCAAATAGTCGTCGCACTGATTGGATTCGTCCTCCACCCATCGGATATTCGCGGCATTAAGATAATCCCTCAGAGCCTCCGGTGCAATATCCAACAATGGCCGCAAAACCGTCAATCTGCCGACGCTGCTCGCCGGAGCAATCCCGCACAAGCCATCCAGACCGCTGCCCCGCTGCAGCCGGATAAAAAAAGTCTCCGCCTGGTCGCGCTTGTGATGCGCCATAAAAATCGTACAAATCCCGTTGGACAGACACCAGTCTTCCAACAAGCGGTAACGGGCCTCCCGGGCAGCCGTCTCTATCCCGGAAACCGGCTTTTCACCCTCCCAGGTCAAAATATGATGCTCAATCCCGGCCTGCCGCATTAATTTTGCAACATAGTCCGCTTCCTGGCGGGAAGTCGGACGCAGCTGATGATCAACCGTCAGCGCCACAATTTTTTTTCCGCACCGTAAAGCCCATTCCCGCAACAGATATACCAGAGCCAACGAGTCAGCGCCGCCGGAAACCCCGACTGCAAAGCTCTGCTGTCTGCAGGCTTTTTCATCACACAACCGGTTGCAAAGACAAATGGTAGTTTGAACCAAACTACCATTTTCCCGCTTTAAATTATTTTTGAGAGCCTTCGTCATGCCTGTTTACTTGCATTTCAGAGCTGCGGCGCGGGCCTTTGCCTTGCTTATCAGAGAGGCCTCCGCCTTGGGAAACTCCTTCGGCAGATTCAAAAATGCCGTACAGGCCTCTTGTTTCTTGCCCAGTTTCTCCATTGACATACCCAGCTTTAAGATGTTGTCGGCACCTTTGGTACCGTCTTTATACTTCTCATACCCCTTGGCAAAAGCGACCGCCGCTTTGGCAAAATCCTGCTTGGCATAATAAGCCTCGCCAAGCCAGTATTGCGCATTGCCGGCCAGCTTATGGTCAGGATATTTGGTCAGTATGGAAGTAAACTTTTGAGCGGCCAAATCATTTTCATTGGCATTAATGGCGGTCATCCCCTGCTTATAAATATCCTCGGCACTCAACGTTTTAACCGCAGGCAAATCCTCACCCTTTGTAATGCTGTCGCCCACAATCGACTTCGGTGCATTTTTCGCTACCGGCGCCAAAAACTTCTTTTCGGGAACCTTTGCCGTTCCCAGACCATCAGTGTCAAAAGGCTTTCCCTCCAGCATTTTCAGACGGATGTCGATATCTTTGTTGATGACGTTAATACGTTCTTCCAACTGTTTGAGTGCAAATTCCAGACGATCCATTCGGCCCACCGTATCCCGCAGCGTTTCGTCAAACTGCCCGATAGTAACTGTCACGTCCTGAGACCCCGCCGCTGAAAGATTGTCTTCCTTTTCACGATAGAGCTGACGCTGAATAATCTGAACATCCTCACGCAGCTGCTCCAGTTCACGCTCCATGGCCAAAGTCTGCGCCTGAGCTGCCTGAATGCCGAAAAGCAAACTGCCGGTCAACAACATAATTTTTGAAAATTTCATATTCACCTCGCCTAAAGTCTGATGTTTTCTTTATACATTAAATGAAAATTCCCGCTCTGTCTGCAATTAAACGAAATTTTTAAACAAGTAAATCAAACTTTCATCATAAAAAAAACGTGCTCTGAATTTAGAGCACGTTTTCAAAATCAGTAAAACCGTAAATTAGTTAGCAGCTTTAACTACAGTAACTGAACGACGGTTCTGAGCCCAAGCGGCTTCGTTGTTGCCGAGAACTGCAGGTCTTTCTTTACCATAAGAAATGGTAGAAATTCTGCTGGCAGAAATACCGTGAGATACCAAGTACTGTTTTACAGCGTTGGCACGGCGTTCACCCAAGGCCAAGTTGTACTCTCTTGTACCTCTTTCATCGCAATAGCCTTGAACGATAACGTTTACATTTTCGTGCTTTTTCAGCCATTTAACCTGAGTATCCAGGATTTCGGCTGAATCCGGGGAAATAGCAGAGCTATCAAATGCGAAGAATACTCTGTCTTCAGCATTTTCCATGAAGTCGCGAGCTTCGATAGATTCACATTCGCTGCCGCCGAAAAGGCTGCTTTCACCAATGCTGGAGCAACCAGACAAAGCGATAATAGCGCAGAACAAACCTAAAAGTTTTTTCATTTTATTAATCTCCATATGGGTTAAAATCTTTAATTGTTAAACAACTAATACAGCATTAACTTAAGCAATAAAAATTTAATTTTCAATAACAAAAATGCATCAACTACCAAAAAAGCGAAAAATACGGCTCTTTCATACATTCAAACGCTGTTTTCGAGTTTTTTTGACTGTAGAAGAAACATCTTTTTCATCAAAAACTAATTTCTAATCATTAGATAAGCCTAAATCACGAGTCTTAAATACTACTTTAGTATGATTCGCCGCCTTTCCGACCGATTCAAACCGCACCCAAAGCGAAAGGGTGTTGAAAAATTCAACACCCTCTTTATTTATACGTTTTATTTTATAAACGTAAATTCGCCCCCGTAGTAGCGATACCAGTTATATTTGGTACGAAGCACGCCTCCTTCCGAAATACACTTGGGCACCACTCTTAGTTCAGTTGCGTCGCCGGCAATCATTTTACCGTTTTCAAGCATAACGGCCAGATGTTTGCGGCGGCCGTGTTCACTGATAACTTCCAGCGTCCACATTTCTGAACAAAAGAAATCTTTATGCTTATGAACAATGGTACCGGTAGCCAGCCGAACCTTGCCCACGACTTTGCATCGTCTCATCTTAGCCCATTTGAGCAATGCATCGCCTGCTTGTTTTTCCTTCCGCCAGCCTTCGTCAGCCAACAAGGGAATTGCTAACCACTGGTCGCCTTTCTTCGTTAAGTAAAAGGTTTCGCAATGGTAGATTTTGGTTCCCCAACGTTCTTTCTTGCGGTCAATTGACGTAACTTTTTGATGAAGCTCACAGCCGCTCAACCGGTCTGTAAAAATCATAAGTCCGTCAACATAATCGCCGCAGGACATCGGATAACGATAAGCTGAAGCTCCCACCGCAACCTGCATTAACATGCCGGTACGAACCTTATTGTCCGGATGATTGCAAAAACCTTGCAACTTGTAACCGGAAATAAAATCCTGAACCAACTCGGCATTGGTTAGGAATTCTTCACATTTTTCTTTTTTTACTCGGCCGACGAAATTTTCAACTCTCGGTGCAGCATAAAAGCCGGTACCGAATTTTTCTTCTGCTCTCATAACTAATTGGGTTTTTAAGGCTGCCTGTCAGTCAGAGTTTCTGAAATCAGAAAATAACGTCAAGCAGCATGGTTTATAATTTGTTTTTAATTGGGTTCTATAGTAATATGTTAACGAATAGAATCATAATATCAAATTTAGACAAAAAGGTCAATGACCGATTACCCTCTTTCCCAAATTTTTAAACATAAAAAAAGAGATGCCTTGAACAGGCATCCCTTTTGGTCAATAAAAATCATTACAACGAAAGCTCTATCGTTCTGCATAACTGGGCATTCAGCTGTCTGGCGTTGTTAAGCGCCTCTCTGGCCCGTTCGGCAAGAACCGGATATTTTTCTTTCCATTTGTTAAAAAAGCGACGGTTAAAGTTTTCCCAGAAACCGTCTCCAAGTTCATCTCCGAACTTTTTGTAATGAAAGTAAATATCCCAAACAAGCGTCACCAAACAGTCTTCCGCCATCGAAACTTCCTGAACCGCGCCATTGCGCTCCGAGACCCGGCGTTTGACGTCGCCGTTCCATAACCTTGCCATTTCCGGCATCAACAAAAGTTCCAACAACTTGTTGCCGTCCACATAAAACGCCTTGCCGCCGATTCCATGCGCGATGATATAAACGATTTCAGGTTCCATCCCGCTGACCAGTTCGCTGTTTTCCAACAAAAAGGAGATAAACTCGTTAACGTCAATCCCTTCCTTATTGAGAAACTCGTACTTGGAATCAAATGACTTCCGCATCATTTTAATCAATTCGGCGCGGCAGTCTTCTAAGAGGCCGAACAACACTTTTGACTTTCTGACATCCTTGAGCTGATTAAGGCTTTCCAACGTTTCCTTAATCTGATTATAAACTTTCAGTTTCATAAGTTATGTTTTAGGGTTAATAATTTCTCTTTTATAAATTTATCGCATTTAATATAAGCATTTTAGACAAAAGTGTCAACCACAGATAGCAGGCATAAAAAAAGAGATGTCTCACGACACCTCTTTCCTAAAATGACTAAACTAATAAAATTCATCCTCACGGACTGCTCTGGACTAAACAATTGTTTCATCTTTCAACAGCCATTGTCGAAAGCTTGTCTCAAATTCCTTATCCACTGTCTCCGTCACATATTTAACCAATATGTTATTTTTCGCAAATAATTTGATTATCGCCGCCTCGTCTTCCGAACCGGAAAAACCAGAGTTTTGCGAAACCTCTGTCACCAGCTTGATGACCTTGTCTTCAATTCCTTCTGCCAATTCGGGATGTTCTCTCAGCAAATTCCAAATAACGATTGAGCCGCAATAATGAATTTCGGCTGCCGTCGTCGGAAACGTGGCCTGAAAATGATGTTTCAAAACGCTTCTGTGCGTACGCATCATCTCATCTGCCGAAACCGTATCTTTTTGCAAAATTCCTTTGTCGGTATCAACGGAAACCATCTCAACCGGCGTTTCATTGATTAAGGCGTTTTCTTCCAGCGTGCATAAATTTTTATACATCGCGGCAATTTGTAATGGATGTAACATTGTGATTTTATTTTAGTTAATAAATATAAATAATTCATTTTGCATGTCACCCACGCTATCATAATTAGACAAAAGCGTCAAATAAAATTTTGCCCTGAACAAATGCACAAAAAAACGCCCGATAGCTTTTATCAGACGTTTCTTTTCAAACAAGCGGCAGCTTATTCCAAATCCCAGCTTTTCACAATTTGCCGCTGTTCTGCCGTAAGGTTTTTGCTTTCTGCTGCAATTCTGCGCAAAAAAATCTTTTGCAGCGCAATCCCTTGCAAAATTTTCTCTTTGCATTCGTTCCAGACGTAAAATCCGCCCTCAAGTTCATAAATCGCATAATGAGAAAATTCAGCCAAACTCTTTTCTGTCGAGACGATATTTTCATACACAGCCTCTAATTCTGCAAAATCATACATAGTCTAATTTTTTAATAATTAATGGTTTTGCCAAAAATATACCCGTTTTCATCCGCGAGTCAATATCGTCTTGCATAAAAAGAAGCGCCTGACTTTCATCAGACGCCCCTTTCTTTTTTTTAATTCATCCCTCCAAAGTTGAATGAATAAATCAAAACTTCTTTATAAAGATTGCTCCATAAGTTTCCGCTCTTTCCCAGATATTCAGGATTATCTTCTTTTTCCTCCAGAACAATAGATGTCAACTTAGGCCCTAACTCATTCCAAGTATTAAACGGATTCACTTTCCAATTATACATTCCGGTCCCAGGATCGACGACGACCAAAGCCCGAAAAGCTCCAACTACTGGATATAAAATACCCTTAGGAACCAAATATTGCAGTTCTTTACGACCAAACAAAGATAATCCAACAATATTTTTATCATCATATTTGGAATACTTTTTACTACCATATTTTTTCTTAGCTTGAGCTGCTTTCAATGCAAATTCACACTCAATCAACTCCCATAAGCGAAAAATATCACTAACAATAGGCTGCATATTCAAGATTTCTTTCTCTCGAACCGTTTCTCCGAGATTTAAAAACTTTTTAAGACTTACTTCTTTACCTGTGTAACTTTGTATTGGCTGAGCATCATTAGCTGTTCCATTTTTACTTTTAATCGGATAAATTTTTTGATTAAACATATTAAGAATCGTTATTATTTCTCTCACATCAATAGGAACAACACCGTCTTCCGTCAAATGCTCATTCATTTTATAAGCAATTCTATTATGAAAATCCAAATTTTGAACAACCTCTTTTATCACAGAAAAACTATGCTTTAATTCTTCTATAGACTTTAAATCGACCTGCACAGAAGTATTTCTTGCAGCAGCCAATTCGACAGGAGAATTAATCCCAGTAAACAATTCAGCAAACACATAACGATCATCAAACAAATCACCTGTTTCCTGAGCGTCAAAAACAGCCCTTAACGTATGCCCTCCATCAATATTACCGTGAATATCGGGATTTTCGAGCTCAAGCGTAACGATCTCTTCTTTATTATCGTATTCCACAGATTCCACAGACATCACGATTCCCCTATTTAGTTCATGGAAATTCTGATTATTCCTCAAACTTTCTCCTATAGAACGAGCAACACTCGTCGTCATTTTCTGATCACGAGGATTCGTACGCATCCATTCACTCAACCCTTGAGGAATTTTATTTGCTTGTAAATAACAAACAAATTTTTCCTTACCGCTCTTACGGTCAACAGGATCTAACATTTTTTTAAATTCTTTAGCTTTCAACTTAAATGTAGTCATTCCACATCTCCTAATTTAAAATAAAAAAAATTCTGAATTTCAATACAGAAATGCAGAACGACAAAATACCACCCAACTCGGATGAAAATTATATTAGTACAATTCCACATCTCCGTAAAGAAGATTGGAGGCTTACTGGATAAAATCATCCACAAACCTTGTTCATTTTTTACCTCAAAAAGTAAAAAAAGTCAATTACAAAAATATTCAAGCCATAGTTTTTCCTAACTTTCTGATTGCCGCAAAAAAGGGGCGCCTGACTTTCGCCAGACACCCCTTTTGCAATTTTTGCTCTAAACGAGCTTATTATGCACGATTTTTAGCAAGCTTTCTTGCAGCAGCAAGAACCTTCCTCTTTCTTATCGTTCTTGTGGCGAACCGCAGCCTGAGCAGCAGCCAGACGGGCTACCGGTACGCGGAACGGAGAGCATGAAACATAATTCATGCCACAAGTCTGGAAGAAGTCGATAGATGCCGGATCACCGCCATGCTCACCGCAAACGCCCAACCAGATTTTCGGATTAGAGCAGCGTGCTTTTTCGCAAGCCAGTTTAACCAGGCAGCCAACGCCTTCAACATCGATAGATGCGAACGGATCGGCAACATAAACGCCGCGGGCACGATATTCGTCCAAGATGGCGCCGGTATCGTCACGGCTCATACCCAAAGTAGTCTGGGTCAGGTCGTTGGTACCGAAACCGAAGAATTCGGCAGACTGAGCCAACTCGTCAGCTTTCAGGGCTGCACGCGGCAATTCAATCATTGAACCAACTTCGTAAACGACTTTTTTGCCTTTTTCTGCAAAGACTTTTTCAGCCGTGGTATCAATAATGTTTTTAACAATATCGAGTTCTTTCTTAGAACCTGTCAGAGGAACTTCGATTTCCGGCAAAACTTTAATACCGGCATCGGCACATTCAATGGCAGCTTCCAAAATGGCACGGGTCTGCATCTCGCAAATTTCCGGATAGGTAATCGGCAGACGGCATCCGCGGTGACCCAACATCGGGTTAGCTTCGTGCAGAGAGTCGGCACGGTTCTTAACCTGTTGCAGAGTCATACCCATTTTGTTAGCCAGTTCCTGCATTTCAGCATCGGTATGCGGCAGGAATTCGTGCAAAGGAGGATCCAACAGACGAATAACGACCGGCATACCTTCCATAATTTTGAACAGGTCTTTGAAGTCCTGTTTCTGATACGGCAGCAAGCGAGCCAAAGCAGCGCGGCGGCCTTCTTCATTGTCAGACAAAATCATTGCACGCATATCGGGAATACGGGCGGCATCAAAGAACATATGTTCGGTACGAGCCAAACCGATACCCTGAGCACCGAAGTCACGGGCTGTCTGAGCGTCTTTCGGAGTTTCGGCGTTAGCGCGAACTTCCATTGTGCGGATTTCATCAACCCAGCTCATCAGCTTACCGAAATTACCGGTATTGGTGTCGGCCTTAACGGTCGGAACCTGGCCTTCGATAATCTGGCCTTTACCGCCGTCCAGAGATACCCAGTCGCCTTCTTTGATAACGGCGCCGGACTTGGTCGTCATGGTTTTGTCTTTGTAGCTGATGGTAATGTCGTGAGAGCCGGAAACGCAGGGAGTACCCATACCGCGGGCAACCACGGCTGCGTGAGAAGTCATACCGCCGCGAGCCGTAATAACGCCCTGTGCAGCATGCATACCGCCGATATCTTCAGGAGAAGTTTCGTTACGGATAAGAATAACTTTCTCACCTTTGGCAGCCCAAGCTTCGGCATCGTCAGCATTGAAAACGGCACGACCGACGGCAGCACCCGGAGATGCCGGCAAACCGGTAGCAATTACGTTTCTGGGAGCCTTCGGGTCCAACATCGGGTGCAGCAGCTGATCAAGCTGGTCTGCTCCGACGCGCATAATGGCTTCTTCTTTGTTCAGCAGGCCTTCTTCAACCATTTCGACAGCCATACGGACGGCAGCGGCAGCGGTACGTTTACCGTTACGGCATTGCAGCATCCAAAGTTTGCCGTGTTCAATGGTGAATTCCATATCCTGCATATCTTTGTAGTGTTTTTCAAGATTGTTGCGAACGTCAACCAATTCCTGATACAGATGCGGCCACAATTCTTCCAGAGAATTGCCTTCGCCCTTGGAGGCCATCGGTTGCGGTGTACGAATACCGGCCACAACGTCTTCACCCTGTGCGTTTACAAGATATTCGCCGTAGTAAACGTTTTCACCGGTAGCCGGATCGCGAGAGAAGCAAACGCCGGTAGCGCAGTCATCGCCGGCATTGCCGAATACCATGGTCTGAACGTTAACGGCTGTGCCCCAGTCGCCCGGAATATTGTTCAGTTTACGATAGGTAACGGCTTTTTTAACCATCCAGGACTGGAATACGGCACCGATACCGGCCCACAGCTGTTCCCAGGGATCCTGCGGAAATTCTTTGCCCAGTCTTTTAGAAATGGCTTTGAACTGGTTAACCAGCTCTTTGAGGTCGTCAGCGGTCAAATCCGTATCAGATTTGTAACCTTTTTCCTCTTTCATTTTTTCCAAAGCGCCTTCGTATTCATTAATGTCGGCTTCGAGCACAACATCAGAATACATCATAATGAAACGGCGATAAGAGTCATAAGCAAATCTCTCATCGTTAGAAGCTTTGGCCAAACCTTTAACGGTCTCGTCGTTCAAACCGAGGTTCAAAACGGTGTTCATCATACCCGGCATGGAAACGCGGGCACCGGAACGAACTGAGAAGAGCAACGGGTTATTGGTATCACCGAATTTTTTTCCCATAACTTTTTCAACACCGGCAACGGCTGCCTTAACCTGATCTTTCAAATCGGAAGGATAGGTGCGGTTGTTGTTGTAATAATATGTGCAGACTTCAGTTGTAACTGTAAATCCGGGAGGTACCGGCAAACCGACTTTGTTCATTTCAGCCAGGTTAGCACCTTTACCGCCCAGGAGATTACGCATGCTGGCGTCGCCTTCGGCTTGGCCATTACCAAATGTATATACCCATTTACTCATGGTTTATTCAGCTCCTTAAGCTATATGTTAAAACGAAATCAATCGGGCAGATTCGCCCTTTTGACGAACTTAATTCGTTGCTAAGTTATACTAATGAAAGCGATTCTACAAGGAAAATTTCGAATCTATCCTGAAATGGCGCTAAAATTCAGCCCGTTATGCACAGCGGACGGCAAAACGGCCGCCCCGCCCTTCCGTCCGCTTTAAGAGAAAAAGCATTGCCGATACCCCCCTAATGACCGGTGGCACCCGATGCCGCCCGGCTCAGTATCCTTTGCCCGGAACAAACTGTTGCAGCTTCAACACCGGAAGCTTGATTTTTTTTGCTTCCTGAAACAGAGAATCTCTGGAAGCCTGCTTTTGGGCTTCAAATGCCAGGGAATCTTCGCGTACCTGGCGCCGATAGACCGTTCTTATCAGATAATCGGCCATTTCGCTGGCGGCTTGTGCTGCATTGCGATAGTTCGTAACCGATTCCGCAGCATAAATCTTCACGGCATCGCGCCAATACTGTTTCTTGCTGACATAATATTTGGATTTGAATTTGGTCTGAATAACATGAAACATAATCATTGCTTCACGCTCGTTTTCTTCATCGCTGCGCTCCACGGCCGTTTTGACCAAATGAGGATGCCGCCGGTTAAGTTTGGCCAACCCGGCCAAATTCAGTTTCATAAACTCAGACGATTGTTGCAAAAAGGCTTCGCCGTCGTTATTTTCGATTGAAGCCGCCATTTTTTCGCGTAACTCTTTGTTTTTAAGACGTATGTCTTCAAAAGACCAGGAATCAGCAATCTTCGCACCGATAGAATCCGTTAGCGAGTCGGAACTTTCAACCAACTTATAGTTTAGCTCCTTGGCAGTATACGCCTTATAAGGATTGATTCGTGCATTGACGAATTTTTTGTCATCAATCGCTTTCAAATCTTCATACCTTGCACCGCTGGGATGATGCTCGTAAAAACGAAAAACGCCGGCCTGCAATTCCAGTTCATGGATTCTTTTTTCATACTTCTGTTTAGCCGCAGCAAACTCCTGCCCCTGCCTCTTCATTTTCTGCTGCCACATATTCTGATTCGTTTTGAAGGCTCCGGCAGCCAGCAATACGATTCCGACCCGAAGAGCGAGTCGTTTAAATTTGGGGTTCTTAATCCAGCGATATTGGTCCATTTTTCTTTCCGTCATTATAAAGTTAAGCTGCGCGAAGTATAGCGCTTTAAAACCCGGCTTTCAAGCCATTTTTCGAAATTTTGGAAATTTTTACAACAAATCAAAAGTTACCAAATTATTAAAATTACATATTTTTTTGCCGGTTTTCCTAACTTTTGCTTGTATTTAGACAAGAAAAATGATATATTCATAATTGACAAATCCTATTATCCCTACCCTTATGTTTTACAATTATAAATCTTGGGAGTTTTTAAGATATAAACTAGCGTGTTTTTATTTTAAGAATCTATCGGCATAATCAGAAATCTATTTTCTTTTAACCGAGAAATGAGATCTATAGGATATTTGAGAATGAAACAAAAAAAATAATAACAATAAAAAATTTATAATTATGACAAAAAGTATCTTCAGAGGCTTCTTCAACATCATTATGTTGACCCTCACAGCAGTATTATTAAGTGTTTCTTTCGTTGCTTGCGACGAAGATAATGCGCTGAACGAATTGAATCCTAACGAAAAGCCGGTTCCCATGCCGACTGATGATTTGTTGGATGTCAACAAAATCAATTGCGAATGGAGCGCTGATTCAGCGACAGTCGCTGCAATAAAAGAAAACGTATTGAATCTGTCAAAGGAAAAAGTTATGGCTGCTTCTTTTGAACTGTCTTATGAACAGACAGAAAAAGATTCTATCGTAAACTACAATGTCGTTCTAGCTGCAAGCGTAAGCAATTATGCTGCAATTGCTGTGGATGACATTAAAACCATCTCCGGCAAAAAGTTCCAGTTAAAGGAAAACGCCTTTGTTATTGGTAAGACAACCATGCCGGTGTCTATCCAAGACGTAAAAGGCGATGTGGTTACTTTCAATGGAAAAAGTGAAGTCTTCACTTATACCATCGATGGTAAAGCACCCTATGACTTGTGTTATGCATCCATCACTGGTGCAGAATACGCATTAGGAACTCCGGTAGTTGTTGAGGGTATGGACCGTACTTATAAAGTTCCGGCTACCATCACTTTCTTCGCAACCGACGGAGAAAATCTCGTATACACGTATGACGTAATTGCGTCTGAATCTGAAAAAGATCAAGTCGCAATTGTCGGTGTTTATAACAACATCGACGAAAACGGCATTGTTTCTTATACAATTACAGAAACACATACCGTTAACGTGAATGAGAATGTTTCCATTGATGGAAACAAAAAGGCTGATTTCAGCTTAAACGCTGTGGAAGTACCGGAATTCTGGTCAACTGCAGCTGGTGTTGTGTTAACTTCCGCTAAGGAATTGAACTATGAAGTTGCTGGCGATTACAGCTTCGTTCATGGTGAAGATTTCACAGGTAAGGTAAATGCATCTTTTGTAAACTACATTACTGTAGATTACAAAGGCCAGAGTATTAAGATTGAAATCCCGGCCGCTAAGATTGCTAACGTTTCTATTATCGAAACAGGTAAGGATGAGTCTAACAAGGAGTACAATAAGTATTTCTATGACGAAACTTATTCTATGATTGTAGACAACGTGACAATCGCTACCTCTTTGGTTAAATTAACCGAGAAGGTAAAAAAAGCTGTTGAGGAAAATCTGAGCACAACAGATATGAAAGACAATGGTGACAACACCGGTTCTTTTGATCTGATTGATGAAGACGGAAAAGTTATAGAATCTTTCCGCGTAAATTTGGGTATCGGCATCTCTGTCACCCCCGAAGTGAACATTACATCTAAGGATTTAACGTACGCTTTCAGTACTGTAAATTCGGGTGAATTTTCTAAAGTGGGAAGCTACGACGCTGGCAACGGCGTTACCGCTGACAAGATGCAAAGAGTTGATAATTTTTCATTCTCTCACGACTACACTGAAAGAGCAGTTGTGAAGATGCATTCAAATTTCGTTCTTTCTTACAATGGAAAGACCTACAAAGTGAAGTTTGAACAAAACATTACATCATCCGTAAGCCTTACTAAAGGTGAGAAGAGCGATGTGAATGGAAAAGTTAGCCAAATCTATAACGCAGAATATAAAGCCACTAACGGAAAATCATCTGCAACCGATAACCAAACTATCACCATTGGTTATGAAAAAGGTGCAAATACCACCACTCCTATGGTTGATAACGGAAACGGCACCGGTTCTTTTGACTTGGTAGACGGTGACGGAAACAAAATCAAAACTTATACCGTTGATTTGGGTATTTCTGCCCAAATCCGCTCAACTGTTACTATTAACAACCAAGATATGGGCCTTGGTTTGCTTTCCAGCACTCCGGGTTCTTTCTCAAAGGTCGGTACTTATTCTGAAAACGGCGTTACTGCTGATAAGATGAAGAGAACTGACGTTTTCGCTTATGATAAGACAAGCGAAAATTTAATTGTAACTGCTAATCAAAATTTTAAATTGACCTATGAAGGCAAGACTTATGATATCGCATTTGACAACAATGTAACATCATCAGTAAACTTGACCAAAGGTCAGTTCAGCGATACAGAACTTAAGACCATGCAAATCTGGAACGCTAATTATACTGTTTCAGGTGCGAAGTCTAAAGCTTCTGCTGCGCAGGTAATCACTATTACCTACGAAAAGCCTCAAGACCAAATTACTGGTTGGGAATATTTGAACGATATCTTGGTTCGCCAGGGTAACGATTTCAAAACAACCGTATTTGGTAAAGAAATACATTCAATTGCAGAAAATAACAAAGAAACGGAAGCTTTCCGCATGAGAAACGTTCTTATTTCCAATTCTGGAAAGATCGTTATCTTTGCTAAGGCTAACGTATCTGTTAAGAGTGACAAGACTAACACATCTTCTATCAACGAGGGTGATTGGACTGGTACTCGTGCTGCAAGAAAAGTGGTTTATAAGGTTGACTCAAAGGAAGTGACACTGGATGTTGCTGCCGATGTAACCCTTCTGTATAAGAAGAACAACCTGAAGAACAACTTAAATATTGAAAATGTTTCTTACACTCTCAACCAAGTGTCTACTCACCGTGACGGCGTATTTAATGTAACTATTTATAATATGGTTCATACAATCGTCATCAACGGAGAGACTTTCACATCTGAAAATGAAGTGGAAGAAAGAATCTTGGATATGGATTATACTTTCCCTGGATATGAAGTAGATCCTGATTATGTTAACATGGCAGGCCGCACTAAGGTTTACCAAAATCCAAATCGTGAAACTGGACACTATGCAGATTGCATCGTATTCAGAAAAATAGACGATCATTCATCTAAGATGTTTGTTGGTTGGTATGACGGAGCTTCAACTCCTACTGTACAGACTACAAACTTCACTGCAAAAGCAGGTGAATTGCTGTCTTTGGTTTGGACAAACCGCTGGGAAGCCGCTTCTTTAACAGGAAGTTCCGCTAATGCACTTAAGAACGGTAACTATAGCGATGGCTACAAGTACCAATCTTGGGAAAGCAATGGCGTAAACAGCTTCTCTGCCATGACCACCAATTTGGAAAAATATGGTAACCCCTATATCGAAAGCTTAATTGCTCGCGATGGTTACTACGAATTGGCTGGAAACCAATATAAATAAGAAAGTAAAAACAAGTTAAAAATCTGTCCCCGGAGAATTAAGTGCAAGCTTAATTTAACGGGGACCTTAAAAAAGCCCAATTAATGAAAAAAAATATAGTTATGATCATCGTTGCTATAATTGCAACTTTGATGTGCGTTGAGGCAAGCGCACAGAGAGCAAGAACCGTGACATCCTTTACCGGACGCCACACGTTTTTAATGTCAGTAGAAGCCAATGCTATGGCCGATACTGACCCCATCGACGGCTCATTCAAAGCCGACTTTGGAGGGCTCGCGAAATTAACGTATTTTAAAAACGGTAACCACTTCTCTGCGAAGTTTGGTTATCGTCGAGAAAATGTTCAACTTGCCGCATCTTATGCGCGCAATTTAACAACAAAACCATCAGCCAAATTCCGCCCCAATATTGAGGTGGAAGCAGGGTTGATGAACCAAACTCGTTCGCTTTATTACGAAGCGGATGAAACCACAACGGAAGGCAAGCCTTTAGCCTCCCACGAATACTGGAACTATAAGCTCCGTCCGTATGTGGGATTAAATATCAACTTCGAAGTCGGACTTGGTAGTTCGGCGATTGAAGTTGGAGCCTTTGGATACTACCTCCCTTACGAGGGCAAGGCAGCTCCGGGCAACATCAAGACCACTGTCGGCGGCAGCGATGTCACCGGCCAGCAGGTCAAAATGGATCTTGATACCTCAAAATTTAAATACGGTGTCAAGATTGCCTACAAATTTGATATCTGCAAGATATTCAAGTAGGTACAAAAAGCTATTATTCTCTATATAAAAACAGCCCTGAACCCCCTAATTACGGTTTGGGGCTGTTCCCTTTTTAAAACCCGCATTTTGAATCACGACGCTAATCTGAAACGTCACGCCTTTTACCTACCTGTTTACGCAAAAAAAACATTTCTTTTAAAATAAAACTGTAGAAATATTAAACAATGGCTATATAATAT